>Ga0115011_10000560_pt1 | contig 29924 bp, 21 predicted proteins | sample TroAtlMetagenome_2_FD_88705 | JGI IMG/M metagenome (GOLD analysis project Ga0115011, IMG submission 88705) | Marine eukaryotic phytoplankton communities from Atlantic Ocean - Tropical Atlantic ANT8 Metagenome | ecosystem: Environmental > Aquatic > Marine > Oceanic | place: Tropical Atlantic...
CGAGTGATTGGTAAGGTTCCCGAAAAGCCATGCTCTTTTGGAGTCGATCATGACGGTGAACTCTTCATCGTCGGCTATCAGGGAACTATCTATAAACTGATTCTTGATGAGTCTCTATACGATTAAGGCAGCCAAAGTAGGTCGGCGTCACATAGTGCGGTACCGAGTTATCTACTCCGACTAAGCTCTATTTATCCAAGTCTTAAAATCATACCCCCCAAATATAAGGGCACACTAAGTCCATGGGATGCTACTGTAAGCCCAATCAACCACCATCGTTTCTTACCTTTAAATGAATCAAAAGCCACGTAGACAAACAAAGGAGTAATGACAGAAACAACTCCTACCCATAGTTCGTATTCTCGGAACGCATGAATAAGAATATAAATCCAAGCAATCAAAGCCCCAATTTCAATGAGTGCGCCGAGAATACAAAAGAGCGTTCCGAAGAATACCATTTCCTTATCACCTTTTAAACAACGGGCCCGATCGTTTTCATATACGCAACCAATTGAATTACAACGAACAAGAATATGGGACCAAGCCAGCCAAGCAAAATCAATGGACGCTTCTCGTGATCAAATACCCATCCCCCGTAATACACGATATATAAGGGGAAAAACAGACAAAGAAGGCCTTCCAGTAATCCATCCTGAAAGGCAGCAATCAGAACGATTATTCCGCAAACGCCTGATATTAAACCCAAGATCCCCAGAATGCCGATGAAAAAAAGTCCGCCGAAAAGCTCCATTTCAGTTTAACTCCCATTTAATTTTTACTAGACAACCCACCTAACGCTAATAGATGCAAAGCAAGGGAATATTAGGCGCTAAATCCCCAAGAAAACGGCAACGAAACTCATCAAAATCAAAGGCACACTTCAGCAGCTCCCCAACGCAGCATGAAAAAACGGCCTTTCCCGCTAGGGAAAGACCGTTTTTGAAAGTACCAGAGGTGGGAATCGAACCCACACGCCCGTGAGGGCACGGGATTTTGAATCCCGCGCGTCTGCCAATTCCGCCACTCTGGCAACGTTTTTGGCTTTGGATAACCTTGATTTTAACTCAAGGCAAACTTATGGCAAGCAGTGCAACCGACCTTGTCATTTGATGTTTTCATAAGGTGGAGCCTCATAGTGATCTCGCAATCGATGATACTCGTCGGTCAACAATTGCTGGGTACGACGGTAACGTATCTTCCCATGAACACTGGTCATTTCCTGTGGATCTTTATGCAAATCGAACAGATTCCATTCCTCCGTTGCTGGAAAATAGATCAGCTTATATCGATCTGTTCGCACTCCAAAATGCTGAGGGACGGCGTGTTCACCAATTTCGTAATAAGCATAGTACAAAGAATCGCGATCCCATTGGTCATTCTTACCAGTCAGGACCGGAACCAACGACTTACCTTGCACACTTGCTGGTACTTCGACGCCGGCAACCTGAGCGAAAGTCGGAGCATAATCAATATTCTGAATCAACGTATCGGGCTCCGAACCAGGTTGCACAACACCAGGCCAACGAATCACAAACGGCATCTTAAAAGATTCTTCAAACATCCATCGTTTGTCATACCAGCCATGCTCTCCCAAATAGAAACCCTGATCAGACGAGTAAATTACAATGGTATTCTCAGCCAGATCATGTTGATCTAAATATTGAAGCATGCGGCCCACATTTTCATCCACTGCTCGGACCGTCGCCAGATAATTCTTCATATAACGCTGGTACTTCCAGCGAACAACCTCTTCATGACTTAATTTGCCCTCTTTGAAGTCCTGAAGAAACTTTTGATTCAGCGGACTAAAATGTGCGTTCCAAGCCGCCTTCTGTCGATCGTTCATACGATTGTATTCAGGCGTCCCATACCGATCAGGCTTTGGCAATACAACGTCTCCACGCTCATCCTTGCGAACTTTCGCGTCATAGGCCCAATCAAAGTGACGATCGATTTCCATCTCATTCGTTGCCAACGTCATACTTCGTTTCTGATATTCATCAAACAACGTATCCGGTTCCGGAATAGCCACCCCGTCAAAATCATCGAGATGTCTTAATGCCGGAGCGAATGTACGGTGCGGTGCTTTATGTTGGCACATCAGAAAGAATGGCTTATCTTTGTCGCGCTGGTCCAACCATGTCAGTGCCTTGTCTGTTGTTAAATCAGTGGCATATCCCGTATCCTGCTTTCGTGAGCCATCCATATGAATGAACATTGGGTTGTAATAATTCCCCTGTCCAGGCAACACCTCCCAGTAGTCAAAACCAACCGGATTACTTCGCAAATGCCACTTACCAATCACCGCTGTTTGATAACCAGCCTGTTGTAAGGCATTGGCACATGTCCACTGTGATCCATCAAACGGGGTTCCCCCATTTCGCATGCGACCATTCTTATGGCTGTGCAACCCTGTCAGGACAGTGGCTCGGGAAGGGCCACAAATCGAGTTCGCACAAAATGAGTTTCTGAAAATAGCGCCTTCACGAGCAATGCGATCAATATGCGGTGTTGGAGCTACATCCTGCAAACGGCTTCCGTAGGCAGAGATAGCGTTAACGGCATGATCGTCGGAAAAGATAAAAAGAATGTTTGGGCGTTCATCTCCCCGAACAAGACCGGTGACAAGCGACAGCAAAGCAAGAACGATCAAAGAACGAAAGTTTTTATAACTACCCATAAATCTCAACTCAAAGGGGCTGCAAAGATGATGATGTGTTGATCGATTTTACTCTACAGGGTTAAAAATCAAACCCTTTTACCTCCCGGCTTTAATTCTAGGTTTGCCCATCTATATGAAATAGCCGAAGTAACTTATTATTAGCGTTGAAGATTGATTTACAAAAAACAGGTCATCATGGCATCTGTCGCGCAATTCTATACAGCAGACCGTAAAGGACTCTCGTTCGAGCTCTTTCCCCCTAAGACTGAAAAAGGGGGCGTTGCTCTGATGCGCCACACTGAAGCATTGATGCAGTTTGCTCCGGATTACATTACCTGCACCTACGGCGCAGGTGGTTCCACACAAACCAAAACGATGGACGTCATTACTCAGGTTAAATCTACCTTTAATATTCCCGTCGCCAGTCACCTTACCTGTGTCGGCAGCACGCAGGATGATCTTCGCCAGTATCTAGAAAATGCTTCACAGCAGGACATTGATTTTTTGGTAGCTCTGCGGGGGGACCCACCTCAGGGAGACACCGAGTTTAAGGCCGTTGCAGGTGGCTTTCGTTACGCCAACGAATTGGTTGAGTTCATTCGGGCTGAATTTCCAAACTTTGGAATAGCCGTTGCAGGATACCCGGAAGTTCATCAGGAAGCTCCGTCTGCTGAAGCTGACCTGGAAAATCTCAAACGTAAAACAGATGCGGGAGCAGACATAGTCATCACGCAATTATTCTATGACAACAAAGACTATTTCGAATTCTGCGATCGATGCGTTGCTGCTGGTATCAATATCCCCATTGTTCCCGGGATTCTTCCAGTCACCAATCTGAGTCAAATCCAACGTATCACCTCTCTCTGTGGCTCCAAGCTTCCCGAATCTTTCATGCAACGACTGGGAGAAAAGGGCGAAGACAACACGGAGTGGCAATTTGAAGCCGGAGTGGAATTGGCCATCGCTCAAGTTCGGGATCTAATCGACAACGGAGCTCCGGGCGTGCACTTCTATGTCCTCAATAAGTCTCAGGCAACATTGCGTGTGCTGGAGACTACTGGCTGGTAATCTCTGACGAAGGATTAGATTAAAACGATGAGCCAGCCTTCCTCTGATAGAGTCAATAACATGCACCTCTGGTTTGTCTACATCCTTGAATGTGCTGACGGGACACTCTACACCGGTATGACCAATGATCTTGAGCGTCGGCTTGACCAACATAATGCCGGAACGGCGGCCCGGTACACAAGAGCTCGCACACCCGTCAAATTAGTGTATCAGGAAAAATCAGAGAATCGCAGCACAGCGCTAAAACGAGAATACGCAATCAAGCAATTAACGCGTAAACAAAAAGATCAGTTAATCACCGGGAAGACTTAGTCGTCACGACTGGTGATCTCGATCAAATGAAAGCCGAACTGAGTCTGAACTGGACCATGAACAACACCAAGTTCTTCTTCAAAAACAACTTTATCAAATTCCGGTACCATTTGCCCGCGGCCAAAAGTACCTAAGTCTCCTCCACGAGAACCGGAGGGACACTTGGAATGTTCAGCCGCAGCCGCCGTAAAATCCAACCCACCTTCGATTTGCTCTTTCAAGTCCTGACAGACTTCCTCTGTTTCAACAAGAATATGACGAGCAGCGGCTTCTATCTTGGTACCGCGATCTGTAATTTTGATTAAGTGATAGCCAAACTGAGTTTTCACCGGCCCGTGAATCACACCCACTTCTTCTTCGAAAACAACCTTATCAAATTCCGGAACCATCTGGCCAGGACTGAATGTTCCCAAAGATCCACCTTGAGCTCCGGAAGGACAAGCTGAGAATTCTGCCGCGGCAGCAGCAAAGTCCAGCCCACCTTCGATTTGCTCTTTCAAGTCCTGACAGACTTCTTCTGTTTCAACAAGGATATGGCTAGCTGATGCTTCGAGCATGATAATTTGTTCTCTTATCACAAAGTGTGTTGATTCATTACATGTGAATTTCCATTGTAGCTGAATTGCGCCCGACCAATAGTCCTTACACGCCGTAGTCCCAAGTTGAAGCAGACTAGTCTGTACTTCATAAATTCTTTTTGTTGTTTGTTATCTATCCAAATAGAATGATAATGAGGGTGGTTTTATAATGAATCGATGACCCTCCGGAAAAAACACGACTAAAGCTGAAATGAAAGCAGACTAGTTAATCTAACCACTATGGTCGTTTCAATGCCCGAATTTGTTTTACAACATACCATCACCCTTCGAACTATTCTTGACTAAATACCCGATAACCACAGCGCCAAGTAGAACGTGCTGAATTCAAATTTCAAATTGGCGTAGCAGAGAATGTTCGATCGACTTCTCTCTAAAACAGTGCTGACATCTTTAAGGAAACGATCATCATGAGTGATGCCTTACCACGATCCATTAGTTCAACTCTCCACTTCGAGAATGGCTCCGCACTTGGAATTAGTAATCGATGGATTGAAGGACAGTACTGTAGCATTCTCACACCTGTCGGTATCGTTGGCTGTGGTATCTATGACGTGGTTGTACCCGCTAAATTCAATCAGGCCATGGCCATCGCCGAAGGAACCCCTGAATGTCCTTTGATCACGCCGGAAGATCTATTGGATGCGAAAATCGCTCGCTGCACCCCCCGAGCAGAGGGCATGGGGATAGAAATTGGGATGACAGGGCGGGAAGCCACTGAATTAATGCTTGCAGCAGCCAAGAAGATTAAGGGATAATATAGCGTCAAATTGAAGAGGGTTCTCCAATAACAATACGATGTTAAGACTAGTTGGTTCCAAATCTAAATTCTGTGATGGTGTTTCGCGTCGTAGCTTTCTGAGTGTCGGCTCACTGGCAATGGGCGGAATTTCATTACCTCAATTGCTTCGGGCCGATGAGCAAAACGGAAACAAATCCCGACATAAGTCGGTCATCATGATTTTCCTGCCTGGCGGCCCTTCTCATTTAGATATATGGGACCTCAAGCCCGATGCTCCTGTAGAAATCCGTGGTGAATTCCAGCCAATCCAAACTTCTATTCCCGGTTATCACGTTTGTGAACATTTGCCACAGTTCGCGGAGAATCTGGATCGGTTCACCATTATACGGTCGTTAGTCGGTGCAAAGAATGAACATGCATCTGAGCTTTGCCTAAGCGGATTTGGATACGCTGATTCGAAGATCCGAAATCAGCCATGCTTAGGTTCGGCCGTTTCTTTTCTGCAAGGGGCGGTCGATCAAGCGATGCCTCCGGCAATAAGCATGGTTTATCATACGAACAACAACTGGCGAGATCCCGGTCGTGCGGGCTTTGTTGGCTCAGCTCACAAACCATTCCAACCAAATGACAAAGGCAAAGCAGACATGGTGCTGCAGATGCCACGCAACCGACTCAAGAATCGCAGACAACTGCTCCAATCTGTCGATCGCTTGAAACGATCAGTGGAATCTTCGGATGTCATGCAAAGCGTGGATACTTACACTTCTCAGGCCTTGCATATGCTGACCAGTAATCGCTTATTGGAAGCACTCGACATCTCGAAAGAGCCTCCGGAAACAATCGCCCGTTACGGCAAAGGCAACCAGGATGCTGTCGACGACGGTTCACCGATGAACAATGAAGACTTCCTAATCGCACGTCGACTAGTGGAAGCCGGTGCTCGGTGTGTTTCTGTTTCCTTCGGTCGCTGGGATACACATTCCTGCCGTAAAGCCGGTGATCTGGCATACAAGAACAACTTTGCTCAGCTTCGTGAATACCTTCCTCGACTTGAACAATGCCTACTGGCTCTAACTCAAGACCTGAAAGAACGAGGGCTTGAAGAGGATGTAGCGGTCGTCGTCTGGGGAGAAATGGGACGTACCCCACGAGTTAATCCCAATGGTGGCCGTGACCATTGGCCCGCCGTATCGGGTTGTATTCTTGCGGGTGGCGGATTCAATCATGGACAGGTGCTTGGTAGTACAACACGACTGGCTGAAGAAGCCCGAGATCGTCCCATTCATTATCAAAACGTGTTTGCTACTCTTTACAAACATTTAGGAATCGATGTCGCCAGTGTTAAAATCCCGGACTTTAATGGTCGGCCGCAATACCTGCTACAGCATCGTGATGCAATTAGTGAATTAGGCTAAGCCTCCGCATCCGGTCCGTCTTTTTTTGTACTGGTATACTCGGAGATGATCACCTCGATCCGATCGAGGCGTGTATTCATGTCTTCCTGATATCTCTGTAGTTCTTCGGATTCTTCACCGACATAAAGTGACGTCAGCGTAGCAGTAAAGACCCCCACAAGAATCATCCCGGTGATGATCAATACCACGGTCAAAATCCGACCAACGATCGTGATTGGATTATGGATATCACCAAATCCTCCGGTGACCACGGTGGTAAAACTCCACCACATTCCGCCTCCCAGGGTTTTCACGTCATTATCACTGTTTACCAATGCACTTTCGGCATAGTAAACAGCGACGCCTCCCAGCACCATCACTACCAACCCCCATTTGAGCGAGCGTTTCATCAGCTTAACATCCATCGCATCCTGCAACTTATCCATCCCTCGCCATAGCATAAGAAAGACTCGCATAACGCGAAGCACGCGTGAAAATCTTAGCAATCTGGCAAAGCGACCAATCCTTGCTATCCTTCCAAAACGAGAGAGTTGAGCTTCCCCAGGAATTGGGATCGAAGTCACAAAGTCGATCCAGTAATTACGCCAGTACCATCTCTTTGAACGCGAGCAATATAAACGTACGACGAACTCGAGCATGAAAAGTACACAACAACCGACGTCGATCAAGAAAATCGACTGACTCTCTAACCAGGCAGGACGTTGATGCTCTTCAAACTTCTCATACTTCGTATCCTGAATATCAAAACGATCAACGACATCCTGCCAGGCCGAGGCTTGATCAACATAATCGGACACCAGATACTGATGATCATCAGCGAGGATAAAATACCCCCACTTTGTCGGAGCAAGCGAATCATAAGCCAGTAAGCCGAGAACAAAGAAAATCAACAGCATCATGAATATCTGTAAAAAATTCACCGCCCATTTCCCCCCAAGAACCTTGGAGAGACGATCCGTCATATAGTTATATTCAATCGCGTCGACAACACGGTCACGAAGTCCTTCAAGCTCACCCATTTCGCTTGCCAACAAGCGTGAACGTTCTCGTACTCGCTTGTAAATCCCCAAGTCACCCTGCTCAAATTTATCTTGTGCCTCTGCTTCCAACTCAAAAGCCTGGGCTGCCAGATCATTCATGTCCGACTCGAGATTATCCAACATTAGCTCAAGTGTTGCTGTCGGAGTGGAAGAAATCCCAATTTTGTTGAGACGCAATAAGGAGGCCTGCAGGCCATCCATCGATTCAGGTTTTTGGTCAGTATTAATCATGATTTGAAATTCAAAAGCTCATTCCGGAGCCTCTTAAACAACACGCCTTTTCTCCGCAGGCTAAGACTCTACCTTAACCTCGATTGAATCGCGTTAAAAACCAAAAACACAGCGATGAAGGCGAATTAAGTTAGTGAAAGTACTAACTTCCCAAACTGTGAACTATCTGCCATTCCGCGTAGTGCTTGATTCACCTCTTCAAGAGGAAAAACAGAATCCACCACGGGCTGAACCTGACAGCGAGAAACCAGTTTCAACATCTGCTCAAAGTCTTCGGGGGCCCCCATGGTCGAACCAATTAACTTCAGTTGCTTCCAAAACAATTTGAACAAATCCACTTTCTCGGGCGGTCCAGCCGTCGCTCCATAGTTGACGACGCGTGCTCCCGGACCAGCCAGTTGCAATAAGTGGCCGTACCCTGCCCCGCCTGCTCCGTCAATCACCGCGTCGACCATGCCATGCTCGCGAAGGAATTGCTTTTGCCAATCATCCTGAGAATACAGATACCCACCTAAAGCACCAAGTTCCTGTGCTCGTTCCAACTTCTCCCGAGACGAAGAGGTGACTAATACTCTGGCTCCTAATGCCAACGACAACTGCATTGCCATTAAAGCAACACCTCCACCAATCCCGGTAACTAAGACAAGGGTTCCCGCCGAGACCTCGGCGCGGCTCACTGCCCGATAGGCAGTCACTCCGGCAAGGGGCAATGCTGCTGCCTGCTGCCAGTCGAGATGAGATGGCTTTTCATAAATCGCCGAGACTGGCACGACAATGGCTTCGGCAAATGTACCATCGGTCGGCATCCCCAAAATGTGAAACTGCTCGGACTGAACCTGATGATTATCTCCCCATTCAAGACCTGGATTGATAACAACCTCCCGGTCGACCCAATGCATTTCGACATCACTACCAATCGCTTCGACAACGCCGGCACCGTCGGACCCTTGAATAACCCCCGAACGTATCCCCGGATATAGTCCCTGTGTAATCCAATAATCCCGACGATTGAGGGCCGCTGCCTTGAGACGTACGAGAACCTCTCCTGCTTTTGGTTTTGGAGTCTCTCGTTGCCCAATAACTAAGGGTTGATTAATTTCCTGAAGGATCGCAGCTTGCACGAAACATCACTTCCCTTCTCTGGCCCACTTCCGCATCAACTCGATATTACTCTTAATCGTATTGATGTGTTCAATCGGTCGACGACGCGCTTCCAAAGTATCTACATAGACCTTCATATCGCTGTCAAACATTTGAACTGATTCCGGTTCCACCCCTTGGTCACCCGACTTCTTTTCCCAACGTGAAAGCAACGTTCTCATCTCCTTCAAGACATCTAGATAAGCAGGGTCGTCGGCCAGATTATGAATCTCATAGGGATCCTTGCTGAGACGGTACAATTCTTCCGTAGGTCGCGTTGGATGAAGTAAAGAAGCCTGAACTTTGTTCAACTTACCGTTAGCACCGGCCTCTTTAAATGACTTCACAACAGACTTACCGTCTTTGTAAGCATTCGGCTGCAAGTGAGGGCGCTGGTGTAGATAGTTACGAATGTATTTAAATTCGTTTGTACGAACACTTCGTAGATGCTCTACTGTTTCATCACAACGATCGCGAGCAGCAAAAACTGCTTTACGCGGCTTATAGTCTTCAGACATAATATTTTGAGCCTGCATGTATTTAGGAATCTCTATGCCGGCATAGGCAAGTGAAACTGCAGCAATATCGATATGCTCCACTAAGTCTTCTCGCACCTGTCCGCCATTAATACCAGGACCGGCAATCACTAAAGGAACATGTAAGCCTTCGTCATACATAAATTGCTTGCCTCGTAAATGACTAATTCCATGGTCTGTCATAAACAAAACAATCGTATTTTCTAAATCCCCCTCGTCACGAAGCTTACCCAAAATTTCTCCCACGACACGGTCCGTTTCACGTACGGTATCAAGATAAGCGGCCCAGTCATGAAGAATGACCTCTGTGGCAGGATAGTAAGGAGGCAGTGTAATCTGATTCACATCGGTTCGCTTTCCAAACGTCTTTTCAGCACGACCAGCCATTCGTTCAGCTGATTCCTGAGTTCCACCTCGCAATTTTCCGCCAGGCAGTTGGATCTGAGCGAAGAAAGGCTGGGAGGCGTTTCGATTAGCCCAATCAGCCCCGTCATATATTTCCTGACTCCACTCGAAGTTGTAATCAGATTTCCCTAACCGCTCATCTGCCCGAATCGGCCACCCCGTAAGTGTCGTGTAGTATCCAGCCTCCTGAAACATCTCAGGAATTGTCCGAATACCTTTCGGCAATCTTATTTTCTCTGTCCCTCGTCCACTGCGATGATGATGCGCGCCGATCGTCGTCTGGTACATACCGGTAATGAACGCACTTCGGCAAGTCGAACAAACCGGGGCTGTCACATAGGCATTGTTAAACTGAACACCACGACGTGCTAGCGCATCTACGTTAGGAGTTTGAATCAACTTTTCACCATAAGAAGAAAAGTGAGCAGACATGTCGTCCACAATGATCCACAAGACATTGGGGGGGGCTGCGGCCTGCGAGATTTGCCCTAATGACAATGAAGCCACAGCGAATGCAAGAACAAGCCATGTTCTCTTAATCATGATGAGTTATTTCCTTAATCACTTCAGTTAATTCAAATCAGTCAGCTCGAAACAAATGTTTTCCCTGACGTGCAGCCTGAATAGCTTTTTGGGTATCCAACCCAGCACCTGGATCATTCTGAGATTGCATCCAGCGATGTAGTTCATTTCGAAGATCCTTTTGAATCTTCATTGTTTCCTTTGCGCCTGCCAGATTGGTTAATTCATAAGGATCTACTGTCGTATGATAAAATTGCTGAGCAGGACGCCGAGTATAACGGCGAACCAAATTATATACCTCTGGCTTTTCGCTGGAAGCCCAAACCCACGTGGCCCAATAAGGGTTATTTAATTCGCCATTTCCACGTGAACCCATGAGGTGTTTCTCAATGTAAACCTCTTCCGAGCGTAAGTTTTCGAGATAACGATAAGTCCCATTACTTACGGTTCTAATTGGATAGCTGGGACCTTCCGGAATATTGTTATGCATACCATATACATACTTGCGATGCTCAGTCGAATTACCTCGTAACACCTCCGAAAATTCTCTTCCATCATACCGCTGTTGGCTCGATTCACCTCCGGCAAGCGTTACCAATGTAGGCAACACATCTGCATATTGGACTAAGGCATCAGTTCGTGTTCCGGCTGCAATCTTTCCCGGCCAGCGAGCAACCAAGGCAGTATGTAACCCTGTATCCCAATTAGTCCATTTGCAACCCGGAAACTGTGCGCCTTGTTCAGATGAAAACAGCACTACCGTTTCATCTGCCCGACCTGAATTATCCAACGTTTCCAACAATTCACCAACCTGGCCATCCATATAGGTAATCTCTGCCAGGTAACGGGAGAAATCTTCTCTCGTTCTGGCGGTGTCGGCAATATTAGGGGGCAGCTTGAGCTTCGTGGGAGGATAGGCACTGGCATCTCCCATTACCCAGGGAACATGAGGCTCTACTAATGCCACGACTAAACAGAATGGCTGACTCTGATCACGTTCCATAAAGTCTTCAACATCCGATAAGAAGTGAGGCTTGGTAGGATTACGCACACAATTTGCATCGAAACCCTGCACACTTTCAAATGGATAGGCCTTCGCTGGTTTGACATGCACTTTGCCTGCCAGCCCGACTCTGTAACCAAGTGCTGACAAATGCTGAGGCATACTTGTGACTGATTCTAAACTCGCAGAATGATTCCAGGCACAACCGTTACCTAATGGGTAACGTCCCGAATACAGTTCAGCGCGGCAGGGCTGGCACATCGCTTCTGACAGATACGCCCGATGGAAAGTAAGTCCCTGACTAGCCAAACGATCGATGTTTGGAGTTTTAGCATTCTGACCTCCATACAATGGCAAATCATTGTACGTACAATCGTCTGCCATGATGATTAGAAAGTTTGGTTGCGCAGCCACGGTAATCAACGGGCACAATACCGTCCAAACTACCAACACGATGATTGTTTTATTTATCTGTTTCATTAATCCCTGATATTTCCGGCAGCTCTCTTGTTACGAGCCAGCCACTGGGCGTGTAATTTCTGCAACTCCGCTACTTTCTGCGGATTTTCTTTTACCAAATTGTTTAGTTCTGTTCCATCTTCTGGAAGATAGTATAACTCCCAAGCTTTCCCACGATTACTCGATACCAGTTTCCAGCCATCAGCCCAAACCGCTGCCCCCTTATTGTGCGCCCAAAAGATTGAGTCATGCCGGGACACCGCTTTACCTTGTAGAGCATTGGCGAAGGAACGACCTTCCATCGGGAGTGGCTTTTGAATCACCGGCGTAATTTCTGCGACCTCTAACAAAGTTGGCATGATATCAATCACATGACAAACATCTTTCACCAATGAACCACGTTGATTCTTAGAGATTCCTTTCGGCCAATGCACAATTAATGGGGAACGAGTTCCACCTTCGTGATCATATTGCTTGAACAAACGGAACGGAGTGTTGGAGACGTTGGCCCAACCATAGCCATAGGACTGAAATGTCTCTTGACCACCAGGCATCAAAGTGGGAATGTTGCCGGGTGTAATCGGAATATCTTTGCCATCCGTTGTTTTCTCCCGAGTCCAACTACCTTTTCGTTCAGGCAAATACTCAACATGACATCCACCATTATCGTGCTGATAAATAAGAATCGTGTTTTCCGATAATCCTTGCTTCGCTAAATAATCTGTCAATCGCCCGATATTACGGTCCATGCAAGTGATCTGGGCTGCGTAGACCTCCATACGTCGTTCATGCCACTGTGGATACTTCGTATCCGACCAGGCTGGAATATTGCTGTGTCGAGAAGGTAATTGCCAGACAGGATCTATCACACCAAGTTCTTTCATCCGCTGGAATCTCTCTACTCTCAAGTGATCCCAACCGTTATGAAAGCGACCTTTGTAATTTTCGATATCCTCAGCTTTGGCATGCAATGGCCAATGGGCCGCCGTATATGCCATGTATAAGAAGAATGGTTTTTGGGTGTCTCGATTCTTGAGGAATGTTAAGGCGTGATCGGTAATGGCATCCGTATAGTAATAATCATCTCTGGCTTCCCATTCATGTGTCATGCTACTTCCATTCAGTTGCAGATCGGCTGGAGCAAAAAAGTCGGATGCTCCTTCAATCGTTCCGTAAAACTGATCGAAACCACGGTGATGAGGAGCGTTTTTCCCATCCGGCTGTTTTGAGCTGGATAGATGCCATTTACCCGACATCCACGTCAAATACCCGGCATCCCGGAAAGCCTGAGGTAGCGTGACTGCATTGGGATGTAGTCCACCCGCTGCAGAGCCTCCCTGAGGTAACGCTGCATGCGGATATAAGCTTGTCATCAAACTGGCACGAGTGGGCCAACACATATTGTTTACATAGTAGTTAGTAAATCTAAGACCTTGCTCAGCTAGCCCATCTAAAACCGGAGTATCAATTTCTCCGCCATAGCAACCAAGATCTGAATACCCCATATCATCGGAAATGATAAAAACAATATTGGGAGGCGCCGCTATGGTTATTACGGGGACAACAAATTGCCAACCGCAAAGCAATACGAGAACAAGCTTCAAAACACGTGATTTCATGAATACTCGGCAGGGTGAAAATTCTATGACTTAAAGAGCTCAGTCTTTACATTACCGAATACATCCGTGAGTCGGTAGTCCCGACCTTGATGCCGATAAGTCAGCCGTTTGTGATCCATTCCTAAGGCGTGCAGAAATGTCGCGTGAAGATCATGGATATGCCAGCGATCTGTCGTAGCATCAAACCCAATCTCATCGGTCTCACCAATTGACTTTCCTCTTGCAACTCCACCTCCGGCGAACCACATCGTAAATGCTTCCACATGATGATCCCGACCAACTGGCTCTCCCGGCGTCAGACTTTTCTGGGCTACCGAAGAACGCCCAAACTCTCCTCCCCAAATCACAAGCGTATCATCCAGCAATCCGTTACGTTTCAGATCAAGGATCAACGCAGCGGACGCCTGATCGGTTATTTTACATTCACCTGGCAGGCGTTGATAAATACTCGTATGGTGATCCCAGTCACCATGAAACAATTCAACAAACCTAACACCACGCTCAACCAGACGGCGAGCCAGAAGGCAGTTTCTTGCATAGGAGGGCTGAGCCGGGTCTGAGATTCCATAAAGCTCTAATGTTTCCTGCGTCTCGCCAGACATATCCAATAATTCCGGAGCACTCGATTGCATCTTGAAAGCCAGTTCATAATTCGCAATTCGGGTTTCAATATCCGGATCAGCATTCTCCCTTAATTTCAAGCGGTTTAATGTATTGACCGCGTTGATCGTAGCAGACTGACTTTGTTGCGAAAAACCTTGCGGAGTCCCAAGATTCAGAATCGGGGGCCCGTTTGATTGCAATGGTGTCCCCTGCATTGTTCCTGGCAGAAACCCAGGACCATAGTTTGCACTTTTACTTCGAGGATGCATCCCCGACCGCAAAACCATAAAGCCCGGCAGATTCTCAGACTCTGAACCGAGACCATACAACACCCAACTACCTAGACTTGGCCGGCCAAACCGTCTCCAACCAGTACTCATATGCAGTTCGGCAAACATATGATTTTGATCTTCGGCCTGACAAGTATGAACAAAGGCAAGCTCGTCTACAATGCCTGCGGTATGTGGCATTAACTCAGAAATCCACTGCCCACTTTCCCCGTGCTGTTCGAATTTATAAGGAGTTCCCATCAGTTTTGGCTTGGATTCTTTAATTTGCGCAAAATCAACCCGGTCGAGAAAAGACTGTGGTAACTCCTCGCCATCTCGCTCGTTCAATACCGGCTTTGGATCGAACATATCGAATTGGCTGGGAGCACCAATCTGACACATAAAGATAACATTTTTCGCCGTTGGCTTATGATGAGTTCTGTCCGCTGTATTAGTATTAGCGCATAATCCATCGGCTGTCAGCATCGACGGCAAAGCCAGCGAGGCGACCCCAAGTGCATTTTCTTTGAAGAACCGTCTACGACTATTCATTATTCTCGCATTATAAATTCATCTAAATTCATGATGGCCCTGCACACGGCAACCCAGGCCGCTTGCTCACTCAAACTTATGTTGTGTAAACCTTCATTCAGACTGTACTCATCAACCGCAAGTTTGGCTGCCGTTGGATCTCCACTAAAGAATGTTCGCTGTTGGATCAGCAAGTTGCGAATAATGGCTTTCTCCTGTTGAGTACCATCACGATTAAGGGTCCAGCGAAAAAGAACTTCAATCCTCTTTTCTTGGTCCGGTTGTGCTAACAATACTCGTTTTGCAAAGGACTGAGCAGCTTCAACAAACAAAGGATCATTCAGCAGTGCCAATGACTGAAGAGCGACGTTAGAACTAGTTCTTCGTGTACAGGAAGTCGTCAATTCGGGGCCATCAAAAATCGCGGTCATTGGGTGAGGAGTCAGACGCCAGATATATGTATACATTCCTCGCCGATATCGATCTGCCCCTTCACTTTCGACCCAGCTAGCGGGCGTCGCTCGGAAATCAAGAATCCCATCCTGCTGTGGAGGAAACACACTGGGACCGCCAATCCGATTTTCCAACAACCCGGCAACAGCCAACGCATTATCCCGCAAAATCTCAACCTCTAAACGAAATCTCTGCTGTCCCTGAAACAGGACGTCATTCTCATCCTTTCGATAACTGGAATATGATGATTGCTGATAACTGTTTGACAGGACGATGGCACGTACGATGCTCTTGAAGCTGTCCTCTTCCTGAAGCACGGTTGCCAAATGATCCAGCAACAACCAATGACGTGGACGAGTTGTCTGAACTCCAAAGTCATCTTCAGATTCAACAATTGCCTTCCCCATCAATCTCAACCAAATCCGATTTGCCATCACTCTCGCAAATAGTGGATTCTCACGCGCGACAATCCACTGTCCCAATGACACTCGATCAGGAAGTGCCGTTGGCTGTGACGACTGTTGAATATCGTGTAGAAACCCTGGAGTGCCGGACTGAACCTCTTCACCTAATTGACGAGGATTACCTCGAACAAACATGTGTGTTTTCCGATTATCCTGAGCCAATACAAGTGTGGTGTCAGGTTCAGGTTGTTGGCTTTGAAGCTTGTCACGTTTTGTTATCAAAGCGATTCGCTCATCATTCTTACTTTGGAAATAAGATTCCAGTTGGGTAACATCCGCTTCACTACGATCTGCAGAAGATGCTTTTAACAACGTCAAGATACCCGGCTTAATCTCTTCTGTTTTAGCCAAAGTCGACACAACGATCTCATCCAGATTGTCTTTAATCATCGCGTCGATCTTAGCAATCTGTTGATTACTGCCAGCTACCTGTTGGGTGATTTTTGCAATGCGATTTTTTAATTCTGGTGAGCTTAGATCCAATGGAACAGCACTGGCCCCATGGAAGAAGGCATAGAGCTGATAATATTCTTTTTGACTGACAGGGTCTGTCTTATGGTCATGACACTGAGCACATTCGAGCGTTAACCCCAGAAATACAGCACCTGTTGAATTCACTCGGTCAAGTACAGCCTGTTCACGAACACCTCCATCTAACATCGCATTACAATGAAAACCGGAGGCTATACGATTCTCTTCTGTCGCCTGAGGTAGCAGGTCACCTCCTATTTGCTCAATCACAAATTCCGTAATTGGTTTATCGTGATTGAAAGCCCTGATCACCCAATCACGATAACGCCAAATTTTCCGCGGAAGATCGGCTTCATATCCACCACTGTCGGCATATCGTGCCAGATCAAGCCAATGCCGCCCCCACCTTTCGCCAAACCGAGGGTCCGTTAACAACTTTTCCACAAGTTGTTCATAAGCGTTGTGGCTCGCATCAGATACGAATGCAGCGACCTCATCCGGAGTGGGAGGAACACCTAACAAATCAAATGACAATCTACGGATCAGCTGATAGCTTAAGGCACGCGGAGCCGGCTTCAAGCCGTTCTCTTCAAGCATTGCGAGAACAAATTGATCTATCCTATTGCGTGACCATCGCGAGTCTTTAACGGGCGAGACCGCTGGAGCAATGACCGGTTGAAATGCCCAGTGCTCGGCCCGTTTGACGTCCCGCAGTCCCCTCGCTCCCTGCTTAATCCAATTGGTTAGTACCTGAATTTCTTCCAAACTAAGCTTTGCTGCCTCTTGAGGCATACGTTCAAACTCGTCTTCCGAATTGACACGCTGAAGCACCAGTGATTTTTCGGCGAGTCCCGGAATGATGGCGAGACCACTATCACCACCCTGAAGAGCCGCCTCTTTCAGGTCAAGCTGCAAGCCTCCTTCTGTTCGCTGACCATTATGACAACGGAAGCACTTCGCCTGGAGTATCGGCAGCACCTCTGTGTCATAGGACACCTCCTGTGCGAGGACAGAGGCTTTCGGAAAAAGCCAGGCACTGAATGCCAACAGGCCCAAGTAAAGGTAGAGATTTCTGTTAAGCAAGAGCGGCTTTCACAACATTCCCAGCCACATCAGTGAGGCGGAAGTCGCGTCCTTTGAACTTGTAGATCAGACGTTCATGGTCGATTCCAAGTAGATGCAGCATTGTGGCGTGTAAGTCATGAACTTCCACTTTATCTTTGGCAACGTTGTATCCAAAATCATCGGTTTCACCAATCGTTACTCCCCCTTTGATCCCGCCGCCGGCCATCCAAAGACTAAAGCAGTTGGGGTGGTGATCACGTCCATATGAATTACCTCGGTCCTGCCCATAACTTGTGCGACCGAATTCACCGCCCCATATCACCAACGTATCTTCGAGCAAGCCGCGCTGTTTGAGATCCTTTATCAAAGCAGCACATGCCTTATCGACTTGCCCAATTTTACTCTTAATACCGGTCGTCACATCTCCATGATGATCCCAGCCACGGTCGTAAAGCTGTATGAACCGGACACCTGCTTCTGCCAAACGGCGTGCCAACAAACAATTATTGGAAAAGCTCGCATTACCGGGACTAGCACCATAAGCTTCCAGTGTTTCCTTCGACTCACGGCTGATATCCATTAACTCCGGTACGGACGATTGCATGCGATACGCCAATTCGTAAGCATTGATCCGAGCTTCAATCTCGGGATCTCCAATTTGTTTTTGCTTCAACTGATTCAATGTATTGATACCGGTTACCAGATTCTTGCGGTTACGGTCATCAATACCCTCAGGATTCGAAAGGTATAAGACAGGGTCCCCTTTAGCCTGAAACTGCACTCCCTGATGACGACTGGGGAGGAAGCCATTGTGCCAATATCGGGAAGGAACAGGCTGTCCGCCGTTGGATAGTAAAACAACAAATTCGGGTAGATCTTTATTTTCACTCCCGAGCCCGTAGCTAAGCCATGACCCAAGACATGGACGTCCTGACAACGGGCTACCGGTCTGCAGGAATGTAACTGCCGGGTCGTGATTAATGGGTGTCGAATGGACACTTTTAATAAGGCACATTTCATCGGCAATCGTCGAAATCTCTTTAAATGCGGCATTCATTTCCATGCCACATTCACCATACCTCCCCCACTCCTGCTGCGTCGCAGCGACAAGCAGTTTGGCCTGCTCACGCGTCATCGTGGTAAGCCGCTGTTTGCCAATGACCGACGGAGGTAAAGGTTTGCCATGATGTTCCTGCATTTGCGGTTTGTTATCGAAGGTATCGAGATGCGACGGGCCTCCCGACATGTGCAGATAAATCACGCGTTTCGCCTTGGAAGGGTGGTGCAATCCCGAATCTGGTTTCGTTTTCCGCGTGCGCGCCAGCAAATCACTATTCTGTGTAATGGAAGCGGCGGCCAAGGACCCCAAGCCCATCGAAGTTCTGCTCAGAAAGTTTCTGCGGGTTGTGTAATCCATCATTTACTCTCTCGTTACTGTTTCGTCCAGGTTGAGAATAATACTAGCCAGAGCAGTCCACGTGGCATGCTCCACCTGCTCGAGCCCTTCGGGCACGGGCGACTCGCCGGCCGAAATAATCTTCATGGCTGCTTCCTGATCCTGCTCGTAGATTGCATATTGCTGATGATAAAGTTGGTGCAGAACTTCCAATTCCTGAGGAGCAGGTGCTCTCGCAACCGCGGTACGGAACGCAAAGACAAAACGTGACTCTGTCGTACTCCCACCTTCGCCTAAGATCCGTTGAGCAAAAACCCTAGCTGCTTCCACATAAGTCGGGTCATTCATTAGTACGAGCGCCTGCAGAGGTGTATTGGTCCGCGGACGATTGACCGTACAGAACTCCCGGCTCGGAGCATCGAAAATCTGAAATGCCGGATAAACTGTTGTGCGCCGCCAGTATGTATACAAACCTCGGCGATACAAATCTTCACCTCGGCTCTGATCCCAACCACGACCAATCTTATCTGAGTAATAGTCACTAGGTTGATAAGGACGAACACTGGGGCCACCAATTTTGTCTGTCAACAAACCACTAATGGCTAACGCGTTATCACGAATTTCTTCGGCTGACAACCGGAAACGCGAAGCTCGGGACAACAGCCTGTTGTCAGGATCAACTTCGTCATACAAACCTGTATATTGAGAGTTCTGTTGATAAGTGGCTGACATCAGCATCAGTTTTTGCAGATGCTTCACATTCCAATCCGATTCAATCAATTCAACTGCCAGCCAATCCAATAGTGCCGGGTGACTTGGACGTTCACCCTGCGTTCCAAGATCTCCCAGCGTCTTCACCATGCCTGTTCCAAAAAGTTGTTTCCACAATCGATTGACAACAACACGTGAAACCAGTGGGTGCTCAGGATCTGTTAGCCAGCGCGCAAGCCCTAATCGAGTTCGTGGTTGATCATTCGGCATTCGAGGGAAAATGGACGGTACATCAGGCTGTACTTGTGCCCCCGGGTCCTGAAAATCTCCTCGCATCAGGATATAGGCTGGATTGGGGTCAGACTTTTGCACCATAACCATCGTAGTGGGCAGCGTATTCTTTAGAGTCGCAATCTTACCTTCCAGCGTTGCGATCTCGCTATTTAGTTTTCGGACATCCGGATTGGAAATCAGATACTCATTTCCCAGGAAAAACGCTAAGACTTTGTCCGCCTCTTGCTGAGACCACTCTTCCTGCTTTTTCTCACTAATGGCAACCAGTTCTTCCGGATAGGCTGCCTTCAAAGATTCTATTCCATACTTCTCGGACAAATAACGAGTAACCCTGATCCGTTCAGTGTCTGACAGAACCCGGTTAAATATCATTACTTCAGCGAAATGGCCGTATGTCTTTTCGTTACCGACATTATTAGCTCCAATCGTGATCGGGTTGGATGCTAAATCATGAATCGAAACAATACCTGGCATCCCTTCCCCGCCCGCTTCACCATTCATGTAGATGCGAATTCTCTTCTCCTGCTGAGATAACACACCGATATGAGGCTTATTCAATTCGATTGGTTTTGTACCAACAACATCCGCGCCATATCCGTTGAAGCTTAGAAACTGACTATCAGCAACTTTCCACATCGCCCGACGTTTACCTTGAGATTCCGCGCCCCACATAATTGGCATTTGATTCGCCACTAAATTGTCATATGAAATCACGCTAACAATGGTGTAGTCATCATGTAGATTCTCACCGCCATTGTCCGTTCTCAGGAAATCGGTCATCCCATTTAAATGAACTGCCGGAGAGCCATTAATTCCTCCCGGGATGAACATGGGGCTGCCTGTTGCCTTCGCATCATGCCCATGGGCAGAGCGGTCTTTCCAAACCTTAACCTCATCTTCAGGCGAATACTCCTGCTCAGCGTCCACTACGCCATCGCCATTGATATCATCAGCCGCTAACCAAAGCTGAAGATCTTCAGAGAACGAACCTAACGTCGTTTTCCCGCCCTGAAACTCCTTAACCCAAACCGCAAACAACTTTTCGATTAAAGCTTCATCAGCCTTTAGTTTTGCTGTTAACTGCTCGGCCTGCGCACTCGCATCCGCAACTTGTTTTTCTAACACCCCAAGTTGGTTTTTGTAATTTTCAGTTTCCACGGTCAACAATGGGGGCAATGGCTTGTTGTGGTACCCGGACGCACCGCCTGCTCCAATCTCATCCTGCACGCTGTTAAAGAACGCGTACAACTGGTAATACTCTTTCTGACTGATCGGATCATACTTATGATCATGACATTGAGCACAACCAACGGTCAGTCCAAGAAACACCTGACCGGTGGTATTAGCCCGGTCCACTGCATAGGCCACATAGAATTCATCTGGATCTGCACCGCCTTCTTCATTGAAAGTAACATTGCGATTGAACCCGGAAGCTATCCTGGTCTCCTGATTGGCATCCGCTAAAAGATCACCAGCCACATTTTCTATGATGAATCTATCATAGGGTTTATTACTATTAAACGCGTTGATGACATAGTCGCGATATAACCACATATCACGATGGCTATCGGCATGATATCCATTAGTATCACCGTAACGAGAAAGGTCGAGCCAATCCTGAGCCATACGTTCGCCATAGTGCTTGGAAGACAGCATACGATCCACCATTGCTTCGTAAGCGTCTGCCGAATCATCTTTAAGAAACCGGTTTACTTCATGGAACGAAGGTGGTAAACCTCGCACGTCTAATGACACCCGGCGAATAAGCGTTAGTTTGTTAGCCTGAGCGGACGGGCGCATCTTTTGTCCATCTAATTGCTCCTTGATAAAGTAATCAATGGCATTTCTTGCCCAACGTTTATTTTGAATTCGGGGAAGTGCCGCCTTGCTCGGCGCGCTCCAGGCCCAATGCCCCTCAATTTGTGCACCTTCCTTTATCCATTGTTTGATCATCTCAATTTGTGCCGAAGTCAGTTGTTTTCTTGAATCAATCGGAGGCATTCTCAGATTGTCATCATCGCTCACGATTCGCTGTGCTAACTCGCTATCATCCGGATTGCCAGGTGACAACAAGCCGATGAAGTGATCATTCGCAATATCCAGGCGAAATTCAGCCTCTCGGGTTTGCTCATCCGGGCCGTGACAGGCAAAACAGGTCTCACTAAGAATGGGACGGATGTCACGGTCATAATTCAACTTGGACCTAGCTGACACCGACTGACAAAGGGCAACGACCAGCAAGATGCTCAGAATAGATTTCCACATATTTATAACCGGCTATTGAATTTAATGAACACGGGCTCCTTCTCCTATTCTAAATCATGAAACAATCGTTTTACATCTTATTAAACGTTGATTTCCAAACGAGAATGTCATCCGAAAATCGATTAGAATCAATGAAGTGATTAATCAACGATAGCAGCGGAGACCCCATCTCATGAGACTTAGCATTCTGTTTTTGTTCACCTTTGCCACGTTAGTATCGGCTGAGGATCCGATTGTCCCCAAAGATGCCGAATTGGAAAAACTATTCACCGGTATCATGCTAACGGAAGGTGTAGCCGTTGCTCCTGATGGACAGGTCTATTTCAGCGACATTACCTTTTCTCATCAGTCAACGCTGGACAATGGCCAGATCCACGCTGGTCACATTTGGCGATATGATCCTACCGCTGGCAAGACCTCTATCTTTCGTTCACCAAGTGGTATGTCTAATGGAATCAAATTTGACGCTAACGGTGACATGATCGTATGTGAAGGTGCGGACTACGGAGGACGCCGCATCACCCGAACTGATATGAAGACAGGAATGAGTTACATTGTGGCTGGCATGTACGAAGGGCGTAAACTTAACTCTCCTAACGACGTGACCATTGATCTGAAAGGCCGTCTCTACTTCAGTGACCCTCGTTACCTGGGCCATGAAACGATCGATCAACCAGTCATGGGAGTTTATCGTATTGATCCTGATGGCAGCATTACTCGTATCATCTCCGATGCTGGCAAGCCAAACGGCGTATGTATTTCTCCGGATCAGAAAACTTTGTACGTTGTCAGTAACGCCAATGGGGCGACTGGTTTCGAACGACTTGGCACTGCCGACGATGCAAAAGGCCCGGTCGCTATTGCCACACCACTCCGAAAAGGGCACATGGCGCTAATGGCTTACGATCTGGATAAAAACGGGGAGGCAACTTACCGTGAAACGCTAGTGGACTACTATCCTGAAGACGGGCCGGATGGCCTGATTGTTGATTCAACAGGTAATCTTGTTGTCGCTGAACGATCCGAAAAACGACCGGGGATTGCCATCTATTCACCTGCAGGAAAAGAATTAGGTTTTATCGAAACCCCAACCCCAACCAACGTTGGTTTTGGTCGTGGGAAGGATGCCAACCTTTTGTATATCACTGCCGGTGCTGATCTGTATCGCATCCGACTGAATACGACTGGTTATCAACTTCCGCCAGCCAAACAAAAGCGTAAGTAACTTACCTTTGGCGAAGACCTGATCCTTTTTCAATTTGTCTCGAATGTCCGAGTCTACTATGAAGATCCGTTTTATCATCTGTTCTCTGTTGCTGTGTTTCGTCCAAACCACGATCCGGGGACAGCAAACTGAGGAAAATCCCGTTGACCCAACTCATGCAGCTCGAATGGCCAAAAGCCAAAAGTTGTTCAAATCCACCGTCAGGCATGCGTTTACCGCACATTGCCTGAAATGTCATGGTGGTAGTAAAACCGAGGGTGAGTTTGATCTAACAACACGGGAGGCCTTTCTTCGAGGAGGCGTTAGCGGTGAAGCTATCGAGGCCGGTAAGGCGCATGAGAGTTATCTGGCTGACATGCTTCATCATCGAGTCGAACCTTCGATGCCACAGAATAGTGGTAAGCTCAGCAAAGTGTTAATCGAATCAATCCTTGAATGGGCAAATTTAGGTGCTGCCTATGACCGGCCATTGATTGACGTCGATGAGCCCGAGAATGCCTGGACGCAACGGCGAATTGACCAGTCTCAAAAAGATTATTGGGCGTTTCAACCATTACGTTCAGTCAAGATTCGTTCCGATCTTCATCCTGCTCCGCAAAACCCGATTGATCACTACATTGCCGGAGCCATGGAACATCAGAAACTGGAATTCCTGCCTAAAGCAGAAATTCATTCTCTCATTCGAAGAATTTTCCTTGATACCCTTGGGATGCCCCCCACAGCTGATGATTTGGAAAAATTGACGGCATTACCGAAGACCGAGGTGCTGGCTGCAACGATTGGATATGTCTTGAATAGTCCGCATTATGGTGAACGCTGGGCCAGACATTGGCTGGATGTCGCTCGGTTTGCAGAAAGCCATGGATTCGAGCATGACTATGACCGTCCTTTCGCCTTTCATTACCGTGATTTTGTCATCAAAGCACTTAATCAAGACCTTGCCTACGACGAGTTTACACGTTGGCAGTTAGCCGGCGACGAGATCGCTCCCAAAAACCCGCTCGCCATGATGGCAACAGGCTTTCTGGGGGCTGGTGTCTTTCCAACTCAAATCACCGCCAATGAAGTCGAACCATCACGTTATGACGCATTGGATGACATGGCAGCCACCACGGGAACGGCAATGCTCGCCATGACGATCGGGTGTGCTCGGTGTCATGATCACAAATTTGACCCCATTCCAACCGCTGACTACTATCGCTTCACTTCCACGTTCACAACAGCCGTTCGTTCTAATCAGGAAATCCTCTTAAACCAGGCTGCGTACGAAGAAAACCAAGTTCAGTTTGAGAAAGAACATCAACCCTATCTGGATGCAATCACGGAATACGAGAGCACTACATTACGAGAGGCGTTCCATATTTGGGATAAAGCAAATCCAGAAAAAGAGCTCCCGAAGTGGTACACCATGAAATTCTTCGATGTGCAATCTGAGAAGAGTTCGGTGATCAACCGACAGGCCGATGAGTCATTCAAAGTGGAGCCATGGTCGGTCGCAAATCAAGACGCATTCACATTCGAATTCCACACACATCTTCCAAGTGTACAGGCCTTGCGGATCGAAGCTTTCGCAGACCCGTCGCTGAAAGCCGGTGGACCAGGTTTGGCCTCGAACGGCAATTTTCAGCTCACGCAGATTTCCATCGGCGCTGCACCGCTTGAAACGGCGAACAATCTGAAAGACGTTAAGTTTAGCGAAGCACGTGCCACGTTTAGCCAAAACGATGGGGGCCTGCATGTTCGTACAGTGATTGACGGTCAACAAAATACTGGTTGGGCCGTCGATCCGCAATTCGGGAAAGACCACGGTGCTATCCTGACATTGGCTGAGCCTCTGGAAAATCCCTCCGGACACCGTTTACGAATCACCGTTTCGTTTAAAGGGAACACGAAACACATTATGGGCCGATTCCGGATCTCAGTTTCGGGTGACCCTGCATTACCGCTTCTCTCCAATACAATCTCTGAGGAAGTCGCGGATATCTTACAGAAACAAGCTGCTGATAGAACCGAAGCCGAAATCAAGCAAGCAATTAACTGGTACCGGACTTCCGATAACAAGTGGAATGAATTAACCGCCAACGCTGCCGAACACATGAAGAATGCGCCCCGTCCTGAAGGAGAGACGGTCATGATCGTCAGCGAAGGTGTAAAGCCAATTCGTCACCACTCTCAGGGTAAAGACTTCTTTGAAGACTTCTACTTTCTGAAGCGAGGCGATGTGAACCAGAAAATGGGGACGGCCTCTCAGGGATTTCTGCAGGTTTTGATGCCGGAAGAAGATTCAATCGAACCCTGGCAGGAAATCCCGCCAACCGGTTCGATGACCTCCTTCCGCCGCACAACGCTGGCAAATTGGATGGTTGACACAGAAACCGGTGCCGGACATTTGTTAGCCCGGGTGATCGTTAATCGTTTATGGCACCATCACTTTGGACGAGGAATTGTAAGCTCTACCAATGACTTCGGTATTCAAGGGCAACCTCCAACACATCCTGGGTTACTCGACTGGCTAGCCTTGCAACTGATCGCCAATGACTGGAGTCTGAAACATATTCACTCCTTGATTCTTTCAAGCTATACCTATCAACAGTCATCCGATTCTCACGAGGCTAACGCTTTGGTAGATCCTGAGAACTCTTATTTCTGGCGATTTAGTCCACGACGTCTGGAAGCTGAAGCTATTCGCGATTCCATTCTTCAGGCTACCGGACAATTAGACGAAACAATGTTCGGCAAGGGAACGCTGGATGAATCAATGCGACGTCGAAGTATTTACTTTACGGTCAAACGAAGCAAACTCGTACCGATGCTGCAGGTATTTGATGTTCCGGAACCGCTTGTCAGTCAGGGACAACGACCAACGACAACCGTGGCGCCACAGGCACTTTTACTATTAAACAACCCACACTTGCGTAAGTGTTGTGAAGATAGCGCCACACAGCTTATTAAAAACAACATCGAAGACCATGCCATGATCAACTTGTTCTATCAACGATCATTGTCTCGTCAGCCCAACCAAAGTGAAGCTCAGAAAGCGGCTGGCTTTTTAGCATCCCAAACTGCTTCATACAAACAATCAGGTGTCACAGATGCCAAAGTTCAGGCAACCGCTGACCTTATCCAGTTAATGCTCTGTCTGAACGAATTCTGCTATATCTATTAATACTTAACCAATCACAACGCTATGAATAACGTTTATACTCGTCGAGAACTACTTCGAACCTGTGGCGGTGGTCTGGGCACACTGGCACTGCATGCTCTCTTAGCCGAACAGGAAGCGGAAGCGGCCAAGAGTCCGCTTGCAGCCAAAGAGCAACACTTCCCTGCAAAAGCCAAAAGTATCATTTGGTTGTTTATGAATGGTGGCCCGAGTCAGGTAGATACCTGGGACTATAAACCTGAACTGGAAAAACACGATGGTCAGGAACTAGAAGGCTTCGACAAGAATACTGGATTTTTCACCGGCAACGTTGGTCCCATCATGAAATCCCCCTTCAAATTTTCACAGCATGGTGACAGTGGAAGCTGGGTTTCCGAAATCTTCCCTAATATCGCCAAGCACGTCGACAAGATGGCATTTCTCCACTCCTGTTACACCGAATCAAACAATCATAGTCCAGCGTTATTTATGATCAATACTGGGATGAAACGCATGGGATTTCCCAGCGTAGGTTCCTGGGTAACTTACGGACTCGGGACTGAAAACCAAAACCTTCCCTCATTCCTAACCATGTCAGATCCTCTCAACCGTGGACTGCCCAAAGGGTATGCTCAAAACTGGGGTGCAGGATTTCTTCCTAGTGTCTATCAGGGAACATGGTTAAAACCCCAGGGTGATCCAATCGACAATCTGAAACTTCAGGGGAAAAAGAACATTAACCAACAGCGAGCGTTGTTGGATGCTCTAAAATCTCTGAACGAGGAACACGCATTAACCCGGCCTGAAGAGTCGGACTTGGAAACTCGAATCAACAGTTTCGAGCTTGCCTACCGCATGCAACAAGCAGCCCCTGAGGCATTAGACATCGGCAACGAGACTCAGGAAACACATGACATGTACGGCGTTGGTGTGAAGGAATGTGACCACTTCGCGAAACAGTGTCTTGTTGCACGACGGATGGTGGAAAGAGGTGTTCGCTTCATCCAGATCTATAGTGGCGGAAATGAAAATGCCCGTAGTTGGGACGGACACAATTCAATCTCAAAGAACCACGGGCAATTTGCCGGCGAAACCGACAGGCCCATTGCCGGACTTCTGGAAGACCTTTCCCAGCGTGGCCTCCTCGATAGCACGCTGGTTGTCTGGGGTGGCGAGTTTGGACGGCTTTCGATCGTTCAGAAAGGAGGGACCGGTCGCGATCATAACCCGCATGCAATGACCTATTGGATGGCCGGTGGCGGAGTCAAAGGTGGCGTACATCATGGTTCAACCAATGAAATCGGGAACGAAGCTGTTGAGAATCGCGTTAGCGTCAATGACCTGCATGCAACCATGCTTCACTTATGCGGGCTGGACCATCAAAAACTGACCTATCATCTTAACGGGCGTAATTTCCGTCTCACGGATGTAGCCGGGAATGTTGTCAAAGATATCATCGCCTAATCTCTCAAGGATGAATTGGTACTACCTGAAGACATTGGCCGCCAATAACTGGTGATGCACCGCACCGAGAAGTGTCTTCAGAAAATGCTGGCCAAGTTGCTCGTCATATTCGCTCGCCTTAGCATTCATGAACAACCTGAACATCAAATCATTTAATTGGTGACGCTCCGCTAATCTGGGCTCATCAACAAACTGCTTGAACACTTGCTGTAGTTCTCGTTGCAAGCTTTCCTTCTCAGGAATAGTGATTGTAAAATCACCTTGTCCCGCATCCAGCAAATGGAAACTGATGAAGATTTCGTCGATCTTGGAATTCGTTAGTGAAATCACAATCTGTCCACCGGAGCGACAATCCAAGTCTTTCGATAGCTTGCGACAATGATGTAGATCCACCACCTCAACGATTGCTAGTTCGCATTCTAGTGAAGTGTCCACGTTTACGGAGAAACATTGTTCTGCCTTTCCATCTAACGCCTGTTGATCTTCCAACAATGCGTTGTGGACAACGCCTCGGAATTGCACAAGCCCGCGTTCACGTAGTGTTTGTTCAATGACCGCTCGACCTTCACTGACGGTTGCGCTTCGGTACTCTGCAAGCATCTGAGCTTGCTGCGATTCCTGATACAGGTTGTACGCAGAAAAGCCACCTACAATCAGCAAGCATAGAAGTAGATGACGAATTGTTTTAGAGAACTGAGGCGACAATAAAATCCATCCCGTGCTGACGGACCCCGCAATCCCTTCAACTACGAACAAGTAACGTTTAATTCCAAGCTGTTCATAATAATAACGACTGGGACACTACCTAAGGGAGACAATTTTATTTTCTTTTGGAGCTGCTCACTTTTTTCAAATGGGGAAATACAAGTATGCCGTCAGAGGCCATATGCCCTACTCTGTCAGTAGCTTTTTGACAATCGCCGACAAATCATTGTAGGAATGCAGGCCTACTAACCGGTGACGCACCTTGCCCGTCTTGTCGATAAACAAAGTGGTTGGATAGGCATTAAAATCAGGAACCTGCTGCTGAGTTGCGTCGTCCCCCAAAGCACATGGGTAATTGATTCCTTCACTGGAAACGTAGTTCTTTACCTTCTTCATGTCTGAAGTCGGCGATCCGCCTTCATAGTTCAATCCAATCATCTGGAAATCCTGCTCACCAAATTCTTTCTGGAGCTTGATAAAACTCGGGATTTCAGCTCGGCAAGGTGGACACCAGGTTCCCCAAAAGTCGACAATCACAACCTTGCCCTTATAATCTGCCAGCCGGAGTGGTTTATCGTCGATGGTGGTTAAACTGAAGTCAAAGGGAAAGGCCACTTCGGCGGGTATATTATCAACGGCTTTGCGTTCAGCAATCGCCCCCATTTCCATAACGAATTCCTGAAACCCCGTATTGGCTCTTAAATTCACTAAGTCAGGATCATTCATCGTATGTTCAACGTCATCCCATCCATATTCCACCGCCAACTTGAAAGTGCTAAGTGCCTTATCAACCTCGTTGTTTATGCTGTGAGCACAGGCTCCGTTATACAAAATGACATAGATCGCATTTGCATGCGGCTGGAGCTCAGTTTTCTCATGATTCTCCATAAGCTCCATGATCATATCACAAGCCTCAGCAAACTTGTCGTAATCTGTTTCGCCCCCAGATTGCCTTTGGTCCATTGCGCTACTACCTAAATTCTCGGCTTGACGAACCACTTTTCCGATTGGAGACATATCGGACTGGGCAACTTCTTCCAATGCTTCAGCCAGACCACCAAACAAATCTTCGAGAGTTTGTTCCGCTTCCGCTTCGCGTCTTCGCTGTGCTGCCTC
>Ga0115011_10000561_pt1 | contig 29869 bp, 19 predicted proteins | sample TroAtlMetagenome_2_FD_88705 | JGI IMG/M metagenome (GOLD analysis project Ga0115011, IMG submission 88705) | Marine eukaryotic phytoplankton communities from Atlantic Ocean - Tropical Atlantic ANT8 Metagenome | ecosystem: Environmental > Aquatic > Marine > Oceanic | place: Tropical Atlantic...
AGCGGTTATATCGCTCCAAGACATGTAGAAGCAATAAAAAAATCACATAATGATTTAGTCGCTTTATTAGACCCATACGATGGTATAGGTTATATAGATAAACATTATCCTAAAGCAGCTTATTTTAAAGATTTAAAATCATTTGAAAAACATTTAAATGATTTAAGATTTTCAGGTAATGCAGTGAATTATATTTCTATATGTTCTCCTAATCATTTGCATTACGAACATATAAAGTTTTCATTAAAAAATGATTGTAATGTTATATGTGAAAAACCTTTAGTTTTAATTCATGAAAAAATAAAAGATTTAAAATTACTAGAAAAAGAGACAGGCAAGAGGGTAAATACTATTTTGCAACTAAGACATCATCCTACAATAATTGAATTGAAAAAAAAGTATTCAAAAACAAACAAAATTCATAAAATAAGTTTAGATTATATAACACCTAGAGGTTTGTGGTATGATTCTTCTTGGAAGGGTAATATTGATAAATCAGGAGGCTTGGCCTCAAATATAGGTGTCCATTTTTTTGATATGTTGTTATGGATTTTTGGAGAAGTAAAAGAATATCAAGTTTCTAATACAGATAAAAACTCAAAAGGTGTTTTAATTTTAAATAACGCAGAGGTTAGTTATAATTTAAGCATAAAACAAGAAGATTTACCTTGGGATGAATGGAAACCATATAGGTCTATCACAATAGATAAAGAAGAAATAGAGTTTTCAACTGGATTTACGGAGTTGCATGATATAAGTTATAATAAAATACTAAGTGGAGGAGGATTTACGTTAGAAGATGTTGAACCTACGATTGAATTAATAGAAAAAATAAGATTAGGATAAAACGATAATTTTTTACTTTAATATTACTATGGAAATAAATTTTATAGATGTAAAAAAACAGTATAATAAAATGAAGTCAGAGATTGATTCAGCTGTTTTATCTGTCATGTCAAAAGGACAATTTATAATGGGTCAAGATGTTTTTGATTTAGAGTATAATTTAAGTAAGTATACTGAATCAGCGTATGCTATTTCTTGTAGTAGTGGAACAGATGCCTTGTTACTTGCTTTAATGTCTTTAAATATAAGACCAGGAGATGAAATAATCACTACTCCTTTTACTTTTATCTCTACAGTTGAAGTTATTTTATTGTTAAAAGCAAAACCAGTATTTGTTGACATAAGAGAAGATACATTTAATATAGATGAAGAATTAATAGAGAGAGCTATTACTAAAAAAACTAAAGCTATTATTCCTGTTTCTCTATTTGGACAGACTTCAGATATGGAATCTGTAAATTCTATAGCTAAAAAATATAGCTTAAAAGTTATAGAAGATGCAGCTCAAAGTTTTGGAGCAATTTATAAAAAAGAAAAAAGCTGTAATATTAGTGATATTGCTTGCACTAGTTTTTTCCCCGCTAAACCTTTAGGTTGTTTTGGAGATGGGGGGGCTATATTTACTAACAACAAAGAGTTGGCAGAAAAAATGGTAAGTTTAAGGAATCATGGTCAAATTTCTAAATATAACTATGCTTATACTGGTATAAATGGGAGAATGGATACAATTCAAGCAGCTATTTTGAATATAAAATTAAAATATTTTGATAAAGAGATTATTTTGAGAAATAAAGTTGCTAAAATTTACAACAAAATTTTATCTGATTTAGAATTAAAAACACCTTTTATTGAAGATCATTGTATTAGTGTTTTTGCTCAGTATTCTATTTTAACTAATAAGAGAGATAGTGTTATTAAATCTTTTAAAGAAAAAGATATACCTTATGGTATTTATTATCCTAAACCTTTACATCTAACCGGATGTTGTGATCACTTAGAATATAATTTCGGGGATTTCCCTATTAGTGAAGATGTATCCAAAAACATAATTAGTTTACCAATGCATCCTTATCTTCAAGAGGATGAACAAAATTATATTTGTAATGTATTAAAAAATGCAATTATTTAATAAAATTTATAAAAACGAATTCTTTAAAAACATTTTTACTTTATTTACAGGTACTACAATATCTCAATTAATCCCTTTTTTAATTGCACCTCTTTTAACAAGATTGTTTTATCCTGAAGATTTTGGTGTTTTGGCTTTGTATATGAGTTTATTGATGTTATTTTCAGTTATATCTACAGGTAGATATGAATTTGCCATTATATTACCTAAATCAGATAAAGAAGCTTTTAGTTTGTCTGTTCTTTCTATTTTTTTGTCATTTGTTTCTTCTTTATTTTTACTTTTAATAGTTGTTGTTTTTTATAATAAAATTATTTTTTCACTTCACAATTATCAACTCGGAGTGTGGCTCTATATTCTTCCTGTTTCAGTATTTTTATTCTCTTTACAGAGAGTTTTTGTATTATGTTTAAACAGATATAAAATGTATAAAGGCATTACGTTTAATAGAATTTTAAAGTCTTCTTCTATTTCTTCTTTTCAAGTTTTTTTTGGTTTATTAGGTCTTAATAAAATAGGACTTATAATAGGAGATTTAATAGGTAATTTTTTATCTGTATTATTTCTTGTTAGATCATATATTTATGTTTTTAGTTGTCATTTTAAAAGTATTTCAATTAGTAGTATTTTTTTAGTTTTTAAAAAATACAAACAATTTCCAATTTATAATGCGCCTCATGCTTTATTAGATGTTTTGCAAATTAATTTTGTGATTTTTTTAATTACGCTTTTTTATAACTCAACTACTTTGGGTTTTTATGCTTTGTCTGTTAAAATAATTAGAGCGCCTATTAGTCTTATAGGTTCTTCAATATCAAATGTGCTATATCAAAAATTAAATAAAGATTATTTAGAAGGTAAAAGTATATTGAATTTCACCAAAAGATTGACAATAATATTGTTTGTTTCTTCTTTACCTTTTTTTGTTTTAATATTTTTATATTCTGAATCTTTATTTTCTTTTTTGTTTGGAGAAGAATGGGCTGTTTCTGGTAAAATAACTTCTATATTAGTACCTTGGGTTTTGTTTAATTTTATAAGTAATCCTATATCAATTATACCAAATATCATCAAAAAACAAAAGCAATTCTTTATATTAAGTCTAATATTCAACTTACTATCTTTGTTTGTTTTTATTTTTGCCCATTATTTAAAACAAGATTTTTATTTTTCTATTAAAATGTATTCTTATTTTATGGGTTTGAATTGTTTTGTAGTTGTTATTTGGATTATTTATTCTTTAAATTTTGTAAATAAGAAATGAAAAAAGTATTGCTTTTAACTTATTTGTTTCAGAATTCATATAAAAAAAATAGTTCTACTTTTTTTTGGGATTATGCAATATCTCTTAAAAGATCTGGTTACGATGTTTCTGTCTTATCAGTTATACCTATTTCTATCAAAGAAATTTTTAAACAAAGAAAGCTAGATATAGGTTTTAGATATTATTTGGGGAAAGAAGGGGTCAAAGTGTATACTTGTCAAATAATTTCTTTTCCATTTTTAAAAAGATTAAATTATTTTTTCAAATTTTTTGTGGGTAAAAAAATATTTTTATTTATTTTAAAATCAGGTTGGGTGCCAGATTTAATACATGTACATTCTTTTTTAACAGGGAGATTACCTGTTTGGATAAAGAATAAGTTTAATGTTAATTATATAATAACTGAGCATAATTCGGGGTTTTATTATAATCATTTTAGTAATCATGAGATGCAATTAGCTTTTAATTTATATTCTAATAGTATAGCTAATTATGCTGTAAGTAATTCTTTTGTTAATCATCTTAATGACAGGTTTGTAAATTTGAAAAATAAATTCAAATATTTCCCAAACGTAATAGATGTTAATTTTTTTAATTACCAAAAAAAAAATAAATACAAATTCGATTTCATTAATGTAGGAAGATTGGATAATAACAAAAATCATTTAATGTTAGTAAGATCTTTTTTGAAATCTTTTCCAAATCCTTCTTCTAAGAATTTGATTATAATTGGAGATGGCCCAAATAAAAAGAAACTAAATAACTTTATTTATAATAACAATTTACATGAAAGAGTTTTTTTAAAAGGAGAATTATCTAGAATAAAAATAGTAGAATATTTAAATAGTTCTAAGTTTTTTGTTTTAACCAGCTTACATGAAACTTTTGGTGTTTCTGTTATTGAAGCAATGAGTTGCGGTTTGCCAGTAATCTCTACTTTTTGTGGTGGACCTGAAAGTATTATAATTAATAATATTGATTTTAAGAATGGTGTATTGTGTGAAAACGCAAAAAACAAAATCAGTGCAGCTATGCTAGATGTTTTTGAGATTAATTTTGATAGGCAAAGTATAAGAGACGAGGTATGTGATAAATTTTCTCATTTAGAATACGTGAATTTAATTAAAGAAAATATTGATAAAACATGAAAATATTATTGTTTTTTTTCTTGTCTTCTATTTTTACAATGGAATTATTTTCAGCAGGAGATAATATTTATTTATTAAGAATATTAACTCCAGTATCTTTTTTTGCAGTTTTAATTAATTATTTTTTGTCTGTATTCTATTTTAAGAGTAAAAGTAAAATGTCTTTTTTGACAAAAATACTAATAGCTTATTTTGTTTATTATTTCCTTCACACATCTATTGTTTCTATTTTCCAATATTTTGGAAATGATATATTGAATTCAGAGCTTAATGATATTATTAATTTCATTTTTTTGTTTTTTTTATGTTTGACTATAGCGATTTTTGCAGAAAAAAAATACTTTTTTAAAACAGTTAAAAAGGTTAATGTGTTTTTTTATTTTTTATACTTATTGTTTGCTATTTATGAAATCAAAACAGGGTTTCATTTTCATATGTCTAACAGTTTAGATGCTCCGATTTGGGCTCAAAAAGTACCAACAGTAGTCTACCATAATTCTAATGATTTTGCCGCTGTATTTACTATAATGTTTATGTTTATGTTTTATAGTTTTTACAACAAGTCTAGCTATCATAATAAAATTTTATTTTTAACATCTTTTGTTCATTTTTTTATTTGCTATATGGCTGAATCTAGACTTTCTATAATAATTTTATTAGTCTATTTATTAATATGTTATTATAGGTTTTTCTTAAAATTATCATTAGTTAGCATTATAGTTGTTTCATTTTTTTATTTTTTAATGGATGATTATTTTAGATATAATTTTAACCACAAGTTTAATGTTTTATTAAGTGATATGACCTTTGACAAAAGAGATTCTTTTTTTGTTAGGATATATTTGTATAAATATGCAGTAATGTCAATTTTTGAGAATTTTGGAATGGGTTTAGGGATAGATGCTTCAAAAAAATATTTTATGTCAATAAAAGATCCAAGATTATTTTATATAGTTAATCCTCATAGTGCGTTTTTTGAATTATTAATTAACAGTGGAGTTATAGTTACTTCATTTTATGTTTTTTTAAACATTTATGTTATGCGTCTTTTGTTTTTATTAAAAAAATACAATGTTTTTGTGCAGTTTATTTTATATAATTTAATATTGTTTTCATCTAGTTCTAGTTTGTATCTTTGGCCAGTTTACTTATTTTTCGTATTGTATATTTCTTATTTAAATTTTAATATAAAATCTTCTATAAAAGAATAATACTATATATTCATTCATTTTATGTAAATTTGCCTTAATTATGAAAGAAAATTTATTAAAAGATTTAGTCTTATTTGTTAGAAAAATTTCTAAGACAGTTATAATGTTTTTAATTATAGGTATTTTGATAGGGTTTGTTTATGATAAATTGAAAAAACCTTATTACGAAACTAATGCTATAGCGACTTCTGGATTGTCATATTTTGAAGGAGTTGTAAAACCAAAAGACTTCACAAATCCAATTATAGATCAAAAAGAAATTATAAATATTATAAATTCATTGTCTCCAGTAATCGATTCTAGAGATTATATTTTGTTGTCTAATAAATTAGGTTTAGACTATAACATAGTAAAAGATTTAATTATGTTAGAGGCAGAACAGTTATATGAAATAGACAGTGAAAATAGAAGACAAAAGTTGTCATATTTTGACATAAAAGTCAAGACTTATAGTAGTGAATTTATATCTGATTTGGAAGGAGGGTTAATATACTATATTAACAACAACAAGTATGTCAAAAACTATCATGATGTTTTTATTACTCAAACTCCTTTTTTGATATCACAAATAGAAAAAGAATTGAGATCTTTAAATAGCATGAGAGAAAAAGATTTTACAAGTAATTATAATTTTTCTGTTGCAAATAATAAAAGTGAATTAGTTCAAAATCAGATTATAGATTTAAATGAAAAAAAATTAGATCTTGAGAAAAAGTTTGCTCTTTTATCCCCTTTGAGTTTTGTGCAATCTTTTAATGCTTACTCCAATCCTAAAAGTAAGTTATTTTTTAGAATTTTTATTTTTTCTTTTTTATCAATATTGTTTGGTTTGATTTTCTCTATTTACAAAGAGTTTAAGTAAATGAATATAGGTGTTATTGGTTCTGGATATGTAGGTTTAGTTACAGCTGCTTGTCTGTCTGAAATGGGTAATAAAATTTCCTGTTTTGATAAGAATTTAGATAAAATAAATTCATTAAATAAGGGAATTACACCTATTTATGAACCAGGCTTAAGTAACCTTATATTAGAAAATATAAACAAAAATAATTTAAGTTTTCATAATAATTTATCTTTAAAAGACTTAGATGTAGTTTTTATTTGTGTTGACACACCTATTTCTTCTGATGGTTCTGCTAACACATCTAACATCATTGATGTTGCTAAAGAGATAGGGGAAAAATTAGAAAATAAAATTTTAATAATAAATAAATCAACTGCTCCAGTTGGCACTCTTTTTGAAATTAAAAAAGTAATTGATGGAGCTTTAAGTAAGAGAAATAAAGAAATAAAAATCAATATAGCTAGTAATCCTGAGTTTTTAAAAGAAGGAACAGCAGTCTCTGATTTCATGAAACCAGATAGGATAATACTAGGGGCTAATGAAAAAAATGTTTTTGATTTATTAAAGAAACTATACTTTCCTTTTGTTTTAAACCATGATAGAATTATATGTATGGATATAACATCAGCAGAATTAACAAAGTATGCAGCAAATGCTATGCTTGCAACTAAAATAAGTTTTATTAATGAGATTTCTAATATTAGTGAAAGGTTAGGAGCTGATATAAATAAAATAAGAATAGGTATAGGTAGTGATAAAAGAATAGGGTATGATTTCTTATATCCAGGTAATGGATATGGAGGAAGCTGTTTGCCTAAAGATGTCTCAGCTTTATTGAATATGTCTAATAAATCTGGTTATAATGCTAACTTGATAAAAGCTGTTAAGAATGTTAATGATTATCAAAAAAATGTTGTATTTGAAAAAATATTAAAAAGGTTTAAAGATTTGTCAAAATTAAAGATTGCTATATGGGGTCTTTCTTTTAAGCCAGGAACAGATGATATAAGAGAAGCCCCAGCTGTTCATCTTATAAAATTATTACTTAAACATAAAGTCTCGATTCAAGCTTATGATCCTAAAGCTGTAAATAATGTAAAAATTTTATTTTCACAAAATAAAAATATAATTTTTAAAAATCACAAGTATGATGTTTTAGAGGATGCTGATGCTTTGGTTTTAATGACTGAATGGAAAGAGTTTAGAAGTCCTGATTTTAATATTTTAAAAGACAAAATGAATAAAAGTATTATTTTTGATGGAAGGAATCAATATCAAAACTTTGATTTTAATTCTTTAAAATTTGAATATTATCAAATAGGAGTTTCTCAATAATGTCTAAAGTTTTAGTTTCTGTAATTATCCCTTCATATAATTCTTCAAGATATATAAATAGCGCTATTGATTCTGTGTTATGTCAAACTTATCAAAATTTTGAAATTATTGTTGTTGATGATGGTTCTTTAGACGATTCAATTTCAATAGTTAATCAATATAAGTTATTAGATAAAAGAGTTAAGTTGTTTGATTTAAAATCTAATTTTGGTGTTTATTATGCTAGAAACTTTGGTATATCTAAATCTAAAGGAGAGTATTATTGTTTTTTAGATTCAGATGACTTATGGTTTAAGGATAAGTTAGAGTATCAAATTGATTTTATGAAAAAAAATAATTTTCTATTTTCTTTTACATCATATAATATTATTGATAGCAATAATAATATTATTAAAAAGAAGATTAAAGTTCCTGATTTTGTAACTTATAAAGGTTTGTTAAAAGAAAACTCCATAGCTTGCTCAACTGTTATGATCAGTAAATCTATATGTATTTCAGGTTTTTTTTCAAAAAATAAACATGAAGATTATGTAGCTTGGTTGTCTTTGCTAAAGAGAAATATTCAAGTTTATGGTTTAGATAAAGTTTTAGTTTCTTATCGTAAAACAAAAAATTCAATTTCTGCTAATAAATTTAAATCAAGTGTTTGGGTTTGGAATATCTACAGAAATATAGAAAAACTTTCTTTTTCAGAATCTGTTTATAATTTTATCAATTATGTTTTTAGAGGAATAATCAAGCATTATTTTTAAAAATAATTTTATGAGTTTAATTTATTTATTTATAGGCTTCTTTTTCAATTGCTTTTTATTGAAAAAGTTTATTTTTATTGCTGATAAATATCAAATTGTTGCAGTTCCTGACTCAAGATCTTCTCATAAAGGAACAGTTGTCTCTGGAGCAGGTTTTATTTTTATTTTTGTGTTTATTTTTTTATTTTATTCTCAATCTTTTAGGTTAAATTTTGTTTTACCCTTTGTCTCAGTTTTATCTATTTTTTTTACAAGCTTTTTAGATGACATTATAGATATAAAATTTTATTATAAACTATTTTATCAAGTTTTATTTTTATTCCTTTTGTTTTTTTCTTTAGGATGTGATTTCATTTTTTGTATTCCGTTATTACTTATTTTTTTTGTAAACATTAACGTTAGTAATTTTATGGATGGAGTCAATGGGATGACATTTTTGTATTTTTTAGTTTCTTTCGTTTCTTTTATATTTATTGATTTCAAAATAAATGTAATTTTATTAGATAATGTGTATTTTTTTTACATTATTCTTTTAAGCTGCTTGTTGTCTTTTGGTTTTTTTAATTTCAGAAAAAAAGCAATTTGTTTTTTGGGTGATGTTGGTAGCATTTCTTTGGGTTTGATTTTCTCAGGATGTGTTGTTTATTATTTTTTGCTTTTAAAGGAGCAAACTTTAATTAATTATCCTTATTTGATTATTCTTTTTTTCTTTATTTATTATTTAGATGTTTTTTACACTTTATTAAATAGATTTTCAAGTAATCAAAATATATTTAAACCACATAAAAAACATTTATATCAAATTTTGGCAAATAATTATTTTAAATCTCATATTACATCTTCTTTTTTGTATTCTTTTTTTCAGTTAATAATGAATATTATTGTTCTTGTTATTTTATTTTCTAAAAACTTTTTTTTGTCTAAATTGATGTTGGTTGTACTTTGTTTTTATATATGTCTGATTATTTTTATTTATTTTTATGTTCAAAAAAACATTGTTAAAGAGAATAGTTGAAAAGTTAGAAAAGTTGCCTAGAATTTATAAGCAATTTATAATGATTATACTTGATGTGACCATCTTGTCTTTTTCATTATTTGTGGCATTTTTATTAAAGTTAGGTGATAAAGGTTTTAACGTTGTTTTAAATAAAATAAATGATTCTTTAATTATTCTAATTTTAATTCCTCTCATATCTATCCCTTTGTTTATCAAATTTGGTTTATATCGTTCAGTTCTAAGATATATAGGTTATAGGGTTATTTTAACTTGTTTTCAAGCCACCACAATATCTACAGCAATGTTCGGTTTTTTGTTTTTCTTATTTAGGGATCAAGATATTTCTAGATTAATTATTATTATATTTTGGTTTATAGCAAATACGTTAATCATTTCTTCTAGATTTTTGTTTAAATATTTATTGTATTCAATTAAGTTTAAAGGCTTAGAATCTAAAAATATTTTAATTTATGGTTCAGGTAATGCTGCATTTTTAATGTCAGACATTATAGTTAAAGACAGAAATTACAATTTGATTGGTTTTGTAGGTAGTGACAATGAGCGAGGAAATATTATTAATTCTTTGCCGGTTTATTCTAGTTCTCAATTAGATAAATTGATTTATAAATTTAATATAGATATTATTTTGATTTGTATATCAGATATAGATTTTAAAAATCAAAATTTCATTTACAATGAGATTTCTAATTTCCCAGTTGAAGTAAAGATAGTTCCAGATTTATCAAGGTTTATTAAAGATAATATCTCAATAGATAATTTTAATAGTCTTAGTGTTACTGATGTTATGGGCAGGAAACATGTAAATCCAATTGAAGGTCTTTTTGAAAAGAATATTAAAAACAAAAATATACTTATTACAGGAGCAGGAGGCAGTATAGGGTCAGAGCTGTCTAAACAGGTTTTAAGTTTTAACCCTAATAAATTAATTTTGTTAGATCATTCTGAATATGCTCTCTATAAAATAAATCAAGATTTAAAACAATTTAAAAATATTATCTCAATTAGTTTATCTTCTGTAACTAGTTTTGATTCTTTAAATAGGGTTGTTAATGAAAACAATATAGATACAATATATCATGCAGCTGCTTATAAACATGTTCCTATTGTTGAGATAAATCCTTTAGAAGGTTTGTATAATAATATATTTGGAACATATAATATTGCAAAGGTATCTTTTTTGAATAATGTTTCTAATGTCATATTTATTAGTACAGATAAAGCTGTTGTGCCTAAAAGTATTATGGGTTTATCAAAAAGATTTTCTGAAATTATTTTACAGTCTTTTCAAAGAGATGTTGAAAAAAACAAAAAGAATACCTGTTATACAATAGTTAGGTTTGGTAATGTTATAAATTCAGCTGGATCAGTTGTTCCTCTTTTTGAAAAACAGATTAAATCCTTTGGTCCAGTCACAGTGACCCATCCTGAAGTTACTAGATATTTTATGTCAATTAAAGAAGCAGTTGAGTTAGTGATTCAAGCTGGAGCAATGGGCTCTAAAAAAGGAGATGTTTTTATTTTAGATATGGGTGAACCAGTTAAGATTTTAGATATAGCCAAAAAAATGATTCATTTAAATGGATATAAAGTTAAGGATTCAGAAAATCCTAAAGGAGATATTTTAATAGAATTTACAGGCATGAGAAAAGGCGAAAAATTACATGAAGATTTATTTGACACAAACAATATCGTTCAATCTGAACATCCAAGAATACTTAAACTAAATAATAATCATGATATTTTGTTTAAATTAATTGATTTAGAAAAATTCATTAAATTTTTAGAAAACAAATATATATTGGGTGATTCAGAAACCATGATTGAAGAATTGCGTAAGTATATTAATTAATATTTTATGAATTTAGCAATTATAGGAACAAGAGGTATCCCTAATAACTATGGTGGTTTTGAGGAGTTAGCTGAACATATATCAGTGGGGCTTCATGTTAAAGGTTATAATGTTACTGTTTTTAACGGTTCTGATCATGATTATAAATTAAACCAATATAAAGGTGTTAACATTATTACAAAAAATAATCCAGAAAAAAAATTAGGCGCTTTTGGTCAATTTATATATGACTTAAAATGCATATTAGAATGTAGAAGAAAAAAATTTGATGTAGTAATACAATTAGGTTATACAAGTAGCGCTATATGGAATTTTTTATTTCACAAAAAAAGTTATATAATAACTAATATGGACGGTTTAGAATGGAAAAGAGATAAATATTCTTTTTTGGTTAAATTTTTTTTAAAAATATCTGAGAGAATAGCTATTAATTTTAGTAATACTACAGTTTCAGATAATTTGGAGATTAAAAAAATGCTTGAGTCTAGTTATAAAATAAAATCAAATTATATAGCCTATGGTTCTAGTTTGTTTGAAAACCCAAATCAAAAGATTTTGTTAAAATATGATTTAAATCCACATAAATATGATTTAATTATTGCTAGAATGGAGCCTGAAAATAATATTGAAAGTATTATCAAGGGTTTTTCTATGGCTACATTAAATCATAATATAGACAGAAAGTTGGTGATTGTAGGTGATAATATGAGCAAGTATAGTAGATATTTAAAAACAAAATATTTAAGTAAAATTAATGTTGTTTTTTTAGGTAAGATTTTTGATAAAAATATTTTAAATAATTTAAGATATTATTCTAACATTTATTTTCATGGTCATTCTGTAGGTGGCACAAATCCCTCTCTTATAGAAGCTATGTCTTGTAAGTCTTGTATTGTTGCTCATGATAATATTTTTAATAAATCAGTTTTAGGTAAAGATGCTGTTTATTTTAATTCTCCAGAAGATATTGCTAATTTTGTAAGAAGTATTGATAAAAAAAACAATAAATCTGCAAATAATATTTCTGTTTCTAAATTAAATAAAAATACTAGTGATGTTTTTAATTGGGCTGAAACAATAAATAATAATTATAGTAAAGTAAATAAAAATTACAGCTGGAGTTTTATAATTGATGAATATGAAAAATTAATTAATGAATATGAAAAATAATGTAGCGAAAATTAATTTATTTGTTTTATTAGGTGATTTAATACACATTAATTTGTGTTTTTTTATTGCCCATTACCTTTCTTTTTCTAATTTCTATCTTGAAGACAAATTTATTATATTGATTTTTTTATATAATTTATGCTGGTTGTCCTTTTCTAAAACACATATATATAATTTGTCAAGAATTGTAAGACTAGAACAGGTTTTTAAAGCTTTATATGTTTCAGTTTTTCTGCATATGCTTGTAATTAGTTTTCTTTCTTATGCTTTTAGAGAAACAATGGATATAAGGTGGGGTTATTGGTTTTTTATTTATTGTTATTTGTTTAATGTAGTTTTCCTTTCTGCTTGGAGATTATTCGCTTCTTATTTGATAAAAAATTATCGTAGAATGGGTTATAGTTACAGAAATGTAGTAATAATAGGAGAAGGCTTTTCAGTTGGGAAATTAAGTGATATTTTTATAACAGAAAAGCACTATGGTTATAAGCTTCTAAAAGTCTTTAATAGTGAATCATCATTAAGAAAAGGAGACTTGTTTGATAATATTAGTAACTCTTTAAGCTTTATAAAAAACAATGATGTACATGAGGTTTATTTTGCTATGTCTCTAGTTGATTCAGATATTTTTGCAGATGTTTCTAAATATTGTAATAATAATTTAATAAGATTGAAAATATTACCAGATTTCGGCAATTATTTGCCTTTTAAGTTTTATGTTAATTTTTTTAGCAATGTTCCTGTTTTATCTTTGATTAAAGAACCCTTGCAAAGGGGTTTTTTGAGGTTTTTAAAGAGAATATTTGATGTTGTTTTTTCTTTTTTTGTTATAATATTTTCTTTGTTTTTTTTATTTCCTTGGATTGTGTTAATGATAAAATTAACATCAAAAGGACCAGTTTTTTTTAGACAAAAAAGATCAGGTATAGATAATAATATATTTGTTTGTTATAAGTTTAGAACTTTGTTTGTTTCTGAAAATAACAATATTAATCAAATCAAAAAAAATGATAGTAGAGTTACTAAATTTGGGGCATTCTTAAGAAGAACTAGCTTAGATGAACTGCCTCAGTTTCTCAATGTTTTAAAAGGAGATATGTCGGTTGTTGGTCCACGACCACACATGTTAATTCACACAAAAGAATACTCTAGTATAGTGCAAAATTATATGCTAAGACATTTGGTTAAACCAGGCATCACAGGTCAGGCTCAAGTAAATGGTTATAGAGGTGAAGTGAAACATATTGAAGACATAAAGAAAAGAGTTCAATTAGATATATGGTACATTAAGAATTGGTCTTTTTTCTTAGATCTAAAATTAATATTTAAAACATTTTTTATGATTTTTTTGGGTGATGAAAAAGCTTATTAGTATATATATAATAATTATAATTAAATATAATTTATGTCTTGGACAGTGTAATTATAATGCTCATATACAAGAGAATATAACACCTCAATGTGGTTTACCAGGGGGGCAATTAGAAGTCGTTATTGACCCAAATATTTATAATATAACCAGTATAGGTATGTCATTTAGTCCTGATACTTTATTCGTTTCTGTTTTAGATACAGTACGTGTAAGTTTAGGCTCAACCCATAACATGGTTCAGGTAGATTCTGCTACTTGGTTTAACAACGGGATAAATCCTGTTTCAGGAGGCTTTAATATTCCTTTTGGAGGAAATCTTGATTTAGTGTTTGACACACCTGGAATATATTATTATGTTTGTCAGCCTCATGTTCAATTAAATATGAAAGGAGTTATTGTTGTAGGAGAGTTTGACTTTATCTGGCTAGATTATTCCAATAGTAATCCTTTGTTTCCTCCTCAAGAAAATAATTTAACCTCTCCTGTTTTATCTCCAGGTGCTTATGCAGTTGTAATGACAAATAATTTACTGGGGTGCTCTTTTTCTGATTATCATTTATTGGGTTCAAATGATACAATAGGCACATCAGTTAATGTTTTTAGCCAATTTAATATTAATCCAGTTAATTATAACACTTGGTCAATGTGTGTTATTAGAATAGATAATTTAGGATGCGAAGTAAGGCTAAAGCCAGAGTTTAAAACTAGACACTCTTCTTTTAATATTACTCAAGGAGATTTTATAGCTCAATATTTAGATCCTCAAACAATGATATGGGAGAATATAGATTATTCAATTGATTCTAATGGTGATGCTATTGGTTTTTGGGGAGACTCCTTAGGAACAATTGTTAATTTTCAAAATGCTTTTGAACGTTATATAAGAGTTAAATTTAATCAAAGTAATCCTACTGCTAATCTTGGTTTATATGAAACTGATATGAGAGTTTGGCAGTGTGATCAAAATGGTAATTTGCTAAATATTATATCTGATACATCTTCAATATCTTTAACTTTAGACAACACCCCTTGTGCTGGATTCAATTATAGTTTTAATGTAACTGATGTTAGTTGTTTCGGAGATGCTGACGGCATGATTGATTTAAATGTAACAGGAGGCACATCACCTTATTATTATAATTGGAACAGTAATCAGTTTAATAGTTCTTCTCAAGATATTATTAATTTGCATGCTGGTGATTATAATATTATAATACAGGATTCAGATAGTTGTTTTTTATATGATACAATTACAATAAATCAGCCTGATTCTAATATTCCTGACACAGTTTTCACAGAAAATATCACTACTTCTAACGCTTTATTGAAATTCACAAGTTCAAATAATATTAATTATTATAGATTTAGGTATAGAGAAGTTGGTTCTTTGAATTGGAGTGTTGTGGGTTTAGGTTTTAATGATGGTATAGCTTGTTTAGATTCAGTTAAGCAAATAAATAATTTGTTTTCTAACACTGATTATGAGTGGCAAATAAGAGTTTTTGGATTAGATAGCTGTATATCAGATTGGTCAATTTCACATTTATTTACTACAACATGCTTAGATTATGATTATAATATTATTTATCCATATTGTGGTAATTTAGGAGGAGGATCTATAGACTTAAATGTTTATGGAACAGATAATTATAATTTTGTATGGTCAGATAATAGTTCTACAGAAGATATTTTTAATATTAGTTCAGGAGTTTATTATGTAGATATATTTTCAGATAATAATTGTTCATTTACAGATACTTTTTTTATTTCTGTTTTAAATCCTTTTTTGATAGATACTATACTGATATTAGATGCATCTTGTTATGGTGTTAATGATGGACAAATTATAGTAAATGTATCAGGAGGTTCTTCTCCTTACATTCAGAATTGGGGTTTTAATAGTCCATATCAACTTTATTCAGGTAATTATTATTTTGAAGTCATTGACGCAAACGGTTGTGTTGTAAGTGACAGTGTTTTTGTGAATCAACCTGTAGAAATTTTGACTCAAAACACTCAATTTATATGCAGTGGACAAAGTGTTTTGGTTGGGAGTAATGTTTACGATGTCACAGGTTTTTATATTGACACTTTAATCTCTTCTTTAGGCTGTGACTCTATTGTTTATACAGACCTTAATGTTTCAAATGTTTTATCATCTACTAATTATGTAACATCATGTTATAATTATAACTGGAATGGGATAAATTATGATTCTAGTGGAATATATAGTTTTGTGATTAATTCTACTACAGGTTGTGATTCAGTAATAATTTTAGATTTAACTATTAATAACAGTAGTTCATCTACTACTAATATCACAGCTTGTGATTCTTATGATTGGAATGGCATTACTTATACATCTAGTGGTTCTTATGATTATGTTACTCAAAATACTAATGGATGTGATAGTGTAGCCACTTTAAACTTAACTATTAATAATTCTAATATAGGGATAGACACACAAACAGCTTGTGATACTTATACTTGGATAGATGGGAATACTTATACTTCTAGTAATAATACAGCTACTTACACTTTAACTAATGCGTCAGGTTGTGATTCAGTAGTAACCTTAGATTTAACTATTAATAATACTATAAATTATTCACAGGATGTAGCTATTTGTTATGGAGATATTATTTCTGTGGGAGTCAGTATTTACGATACTACTGGGGTATATACCGATATTTTAACTAATATAAATGGTTGTGATAGTCTAATAGTCACATATTTAACAGTTTCTATTTTAAATTCTGAAATTATTTATTCTCTCTTAGATAATCAGCTTTCAGTTGATGTTGTTTCAATTAATGGATTGAATAATACGCCTTATTCATATATTTGGAGCACAGGTGAAACTAATGAAATAATTAGTCCTCAGTATAATGGTTTTTATTGGGTTGTTGTTTATGACGCAAATGGATGTTATTCTGATACTTCTTTTTATGAGATAGACTTTATTAATAATGTACAAGAATCTTCTTTTAATGATGATTTTGTTATATACCCTAATCCAACAATTAATATTTTAAATGTTATTTCACCTCAAAATATTTCTTATAAATTGACAATAAGAGATAATTTAGGTAAAATTTGTTATGAATTTTTTTCAAAAAACAAAAAATCTCTTTTAGATTTAAGTTTTTTAGAGAAAGGTTCATATTATTTAACAATCAATTCTAAAAGTACTATTTTAACTAAAAAGTTAATCATTAATTAATTTTAGATTAAAATTTTTATCTTTAAAGAAAAAAACATGATTGTGAAATATAAAACATTTATACTATTAATATTATTGCTATTTGTAAATTCTTATTTTTCTTATTCTCAGGATGAAATTTGTAATATCTCGATTGATAATAAGTTGGTTTTTTCTACTCCAGATAAAATTGAAAAATATAATAAAACAAAGATTACAGATAGGTCAAAGTCACTTTATAACGATGCAAATGTTTTTTTTCAAGAAGGAGCTTCTAGTTTAGAAAATGGAGATTATCCTTCAGCTTTAGAGTCTTTTAAAGACGCTTACAAAAACTATAAGAGAGCAAAAGTTTCTGAAGAGGCTTTGAGCTTTGTTTATGCTCAGTTAGCTTTAACCCATATTTTGATAGGAACTTCAAGAGATAAATCTAAAGCGATAAGATTTCTAGATGATATTAATATTAAGACTATAAGTAAAGAAGCGAAATGGGCTTATAATATAGGACTAATTTATTATTTCTCTGATTCAGAAATGTCTAAAAGTAAATCTATAGATTTTTTTAATTACTCAATAAAGTCTGATAGATATTTTTTCCCTGCTTACGAAGATTTATCTTGTGTTTACAAAGACTTGAAGGAAACTAAAAAGTATGAAAAAACTTTACAGAGATTAGATTATCAAAAATCTGAATTTGCAGAAAGAAGTAACAGGGTTAGCAGAAACTCTGACAAAGGTTCTTCTTCTAAAGAACAGTCTAGGAAATTTAATAACACAATTACTGATGGTGTGGAGCCTAATGTTTTTAATGCAAGAGTTTTAAGTGATTTAGATAAAATGTTTAAGTATGAAAAAAACCAAGAATGGAGTAAGCAAACAAAAAAGAAAATACTAGAAGGCAAAACAGCTTATCAAAAAGGAGTTGACGATTATAAAGAAGGGAACTATGTTCAGGCTGCAAAAAACTTCAAATTATCAACTCGAAGACTTAAAGCTGCTAAAATAAATCCAGCAAGTTCAAATCACGCTAATATGAATTTAGCTTTATCTTATTTAAGATCAGGTAAAGACAGAGAAAAAACAAAAGCTATTAAACAAATTAGTTCTTTGACAAAAGAAGCATTTGAGGAGAGAGATATTTTATATAATATAGCTATGACTTATTATGATGTTTACAAAAATGGAGGTAAAAGAGATAAAGGTAAAATAGACCACTTAGAAAGTGCTATTGAGAATTTCCAGTCTTCAATCAAGCAAGACAAATACTTTTTAACATCTTATTTAAATTTACTACATATATATTCTGAGGACAAGAAGGATGAAAAAATGGTAAACAAAATAGATAGGAAGTATAAAAAAAACAAATATGCTCTAACAGATATATATAAAGAATATGTTCTTAATGGAGATAAATATAAAAATGTTGATTTAAGTTTTTTAGATAATTCTATTTTTAGAATATATTTAGGAACTTACGATAAATATAATCTTCCTGAGGACATATATTTACATGATAATTTAATTACTTTATCGCATGAAGGTAATACAGATTCTTATATTATGGGGACTTTCTATGACTTCAAAGAAGCCCATAATTACATGGATAAAATATTAAGAATGCCAGTTTATCAAAATAGCAACGTGCATATTATTGCTTTTAAAGAAGGAATAAGGACTGATTTTGAATAATTAAAAAGCGTATCCTAATCTTATTTTGATTCTATAAGTATACCATTTTCCAAAATCAGTTATACCGTTTAATTCTCTATGGAAATCGTCAGTAAATCTTAATTCGCTTTCTGCTCCTCCTTTATTTCTTACCGCTATCAAACCATCTGCATCAACAATATCATTATAATATGCTGTTCTTTCAGGGTCTAAGTCAGCGTCAGAAATATTATAAACATCACCAAATTTATTTTCAAAATCTGTATCGTTACCAACTCCAAAAGTTCCATTAGCGTTCCAAGTGTCATTTCCGTTAAATAATCTATCTTGTTGAGTAAAGATGTTGTAAAAAACACCAACTTGAGTATCTATAGAAAATTTATTTTTTATTAACCATTGTCTTCCAATAGCTATACCTCCTCCAAAACTTATATTGTCTTGTTTAAATGAAACATCTCTCCATTCTTTGCCTGCAGCTTGAGAGTTGTTTCCATTATTTATTAAATAATTAACTAAATTATTAGCTGTTGAATCAGTTAAGTCATCGAAGTCAGTAGATATTGTTGCAAATCTTATAAAAGGAGCAAAATAAAAACCTCTTGGAGGATCACCTATTCTTTCATAGAATGTTTTAAAGTAATTTCTATATTCCACATCAAAAACAAAACCACTTACGGATGTTTTTGTAGATCTTGTAATATTAACATTATTGTCAGAAGCATTTTTGGCAGATAAACCAGTTCCGAAGTCTTGTTCTATATTATTTAAAATCATTCCAGCTGTTATATTTAAAGTGCTTTTTGTCATAATATTTGGCCAAACATTGTTTTTAAGTTGAATTGATTTATTAGAAAAAGGTCTAGCTAATCTTCCTGAAGGTTTTATTCTGTTTAAACCTTCATTGAATGTTCTTTCATATGATATTTCATATTTTCCAAACGCAATTTCGTTTACGTTTAATTTTATTACGTGTTCTTGAGAGTATGTAAATAAAGATATAAACATCACAGACAATAATAGTATTATTTTTTTCATATTTTTTTTAGTTAATTATTAGTTCAAATATATAAAATTGTATTTACATTCTAATTTCAATATTTAATTTGTTTTTTAGGGTTTTGATTATTTGATTCATTGTTTTACTGATAGTTTTCTCAGTTAATGTTTGTTTTTTGTCTTCTAATATAATAGATATAGAGTAAGATTTCTTGTTATTTTCTATATTGCCTCCTTCAAATACATCAAAAAGTTCAATTTTTTTTATTAATTCAGAGTTTATGTTTGCTATATTTTTTTCTATTTCATGAAATTTAATTTTTTTATCAATAATTAAAGACAAATCTCTTTTTACTTCTGGGTATCTAGAATTAGGTTCAAATTTAATGTCATCAGATTTTATGATATGCTTTATAATTAAATCCCAATTTAGTTCTGCACAAAAAACATCTTTTTTTATATTAAAGAACTTTAGCATTTCTGTTTGGACTTTACCTATTTTAACTAAATTGTTTTTTTCTTCATCTAAATATTTTAATCCGTATTCAAAGAATTCTTCTTCTAATTCTTCTATGCTTGTTTTTTTAATGCCACATTTATGTAAAAGTTGATCTATAATATTTTTAGTCCATAAAAAATCTATTTGATTATTTTTCCTATTACTCCAAGATAAATTTTCCTTTAGACCACATACACATAAAGCTAATAAATTGTTTTCTTGGTAATTTTCTAAATCAATTTCATTTTCTTTTTTATTATAAACATTACCAAATTCAAATATTTTAACATTTTCCTGTCGTCTGTTTATATTATAAGATATGTTGTTTAATAAACCATAGAAAAGATTCTCCCTTAAAGTATTCATTTCTAAACTTAAAGGATTCAACATTTTAACTTGTGTTTTGCTGTTTTTGTTAAAATTAGAATTGATAAGAGAATTATTAAGTGCTTCAAAAAAACCATTATTTGAAAGAAAATCAGATATTATATTGTAGTGTTTATGGTCATAGTTTTTAATATTAGGAAAATATAGATTAGGATTTTCACCTGAATCTATTTTATTATAACCGTATATTCTTGCTACTTCTTCTACTATGTCAATTTCTCTGGTTAATTCTGATCTAGATGATGGAATAATAATTTTTGCTGTAGATTTTGTTTTAGATATTACTTCTATTTCTAACAATTTTAATATTTTATTTATGTCTTTGTTTATTATGTCCGTGCCAAGTATTTTATTTATATTATCATATTTTATTTCTATTTCCTTAGGGTGTATTTTGTCTTTATATAAATCTATTATTTTATTTTCTATACTTGCATTTAGATTTGTTTCTTTTATTAATTCAATAGCTCTAAGTAAATTTTTTATTGTTTGATTAGGGTCACATCCTCTTTCAAATCTAAAAGAAGAATCGGAGTTTATGTTATGTTTTTTTGAAGACTTTCTTATTTGTGTAGGGTTAAAGTATGCACTTTCAATAAAGATGTTTTTTGTTTTATTATCTACCATTGATTTTTCACCACCCATTATTCCGGCTAGACACATAGGTTCTTTTTTGTTACATATCATTAGATCTTCTTTCGTAACTTCTATTGTTTTGGAGTCTAAAGTTTTAAATTCTGTATTTTTTATATTTTTTTGTACGATAATTTCATGATTTTCTATTTTGTCTAAATCGAAAGCATGTAAAGGATGCCCTGTTTCATGTAAAATAAAATTAGTTATATCTACAATATTATTTATAGGTTTTAATCCTATTGATGTTAATTTGTTTTGCATCCAAACAGGAGATTTTTCTACTTTAATATTTTTAACTGTTATTCCTGAATATCTTGGGCATAATAAATTGTCTTTAATTTGTATTTTAATATTTTCTTCTTTTAATCCAGGTTTGTGTTTTGTTTCTGGTAAAATGAGTTCACATTTTATACTTTCCCATTTCATTTTTGCATATAAATCTTTTGCTACTCCTATGTGTGACATAGCGTCATTTCTATTTGGAGTCAAATCTATATCAATAATTTTGTCTTTTTGTACTTTCACTACATCTGAAGCATTTGTGCCTGGTTTATAATGTTCATTTAATATCATAATACCTTTGTTATCTTCACCTATGTTTAATTCTTTTTCAGAGCAAATCATTCCTTCAGAATAAATTCCTCTTAATTTTACTTTATCTATTTTTATTTCTTTTTCTCCAAAATATAGCATTGACCCAACTGGAGCTACTAATACCGTTTTGTTTGCGTCGATATTTGGAGCACCACATATTATTTGGACATTTTTTTTATCACCTAAATTAACTTCTGTTATTTTTAATTTATCAGCATTTGGATGTTTTTTACAACTCTCAACTCTACCAACTAAAATACCTTTTAGCCCTCCTTTTATAGACTCAAAATCATAAACATCAGAAACCTCTAATCCTATTTCTGTTAACAAGGAACATATTGTCTCATCAGAAGCATCAGTCTTTAGATATTCTCTTAACCAATTTATAGATATTTTCATTTGTTAAATTTACATTTTTTAACTAATTCTACTCCATTTATATTTTGTTTTTCTTATTTGATTTAAAGTAACTTTAGTATTTTTATTTTCATATTTAGTTAAATTGTAATCTTCTTTTATTAATTTTTTTGCTACTTCTCTTGCGAGCATAAGTAAGTCTTGATCTTTAACTATGTTAGCTATATTGAAATTAATTATCCCGCTTTGTTCTTTGCCAAGCATATTACCTGGGCCTCTTAACTGTAAATCAGCTTCAGCTATTTTAAAACCATCATTTGTTTGTGTCATAGTTTGCATCCTTTTTATGCCATTTTCAGAAACTTGATAATTTGTCATTAAAATACAGTATGCCTGTGAATCTCCTCTACCAACACGTCCTCTAAGTTGGTGTAATTGTGAAAGACCAAATTTATTTGCACTTTCAATTATTATTGTGCTCGCGTTCGGCACATCTACACCTACCTCTATGACATTAGTAGCAACCATGATTTGAGTTTTGTTTTCGACAAATCTTGCCATCTCAATATCTTTGTCTTGTGGTTTCATTTGGCCATGAACAACACTTATGTTATATTCAGGAGAAGGAAATTCTCTTTGAATTGATTTGTATCCATCCATTAGATCTTTGTAGTCCATTTTTTCACTTTCATTTATTAAAGGATACACTATATATATTTGTCTTCCATTTGATATTTCTTTTTTTATGTGATTGAACATTTTTAATCTTTTTGTGTCTAGCCAATGATAAGTTTTTATCTGTTTTCTACCCGGAGGTAGTTCGTCTATTATAGAAACATCTAAATCACCGTATATTGTCATAGATAAAGTTCTTGGGATGGGTGTTGCGGTCATAACTAAAATATGAGGAGGGTTGATATTACCCCATAATCGGCCTCTTTGTTCAACTCCAAATTTATGTTGTTCATCTATAATTACTAAGCCTAAATTATTAAAAGAAACATTTTTTTGTATTACAGCATGTGTTCCTATTATAAGATCAATATTATTTGTTTTTAAATTATTAATAATACTTTCTTTTTCTTTTTGTTTTATAGAACCTGTAAGTAATTCTATGTTTATATCAAATCCACTTAAATATTGTTTTATTGTTTTGTAATGTTGTCTTGCCAATATTTCAGTTGGAGCCATCAGGCAAACTTGACATTTATTGTCTATTGCTATTAATAAAACAAATAGGGCAACTATAGTTTTTCCACATCCAACATCACCTTGTAATAATCTATTCATTTGATATCCACTTTTTAAATCTTTTCTTATTTCTTTGATTACTTTTTTTTGAGCATTTGTTAAATCGAAATCTAAACATTCTTTGTATAGTTTGTTTACATTATCTCCTATATCTATAAAATTAAAAGTGGATTTTTTTTTATTTTTTTTTGTTTTCATGAAAAGCAGCTGTAGCTGTAAAAAAAATAATTCTTCAAATTTTAATCTAAAAATAGATTTTTTTAAATCGTTATTATTTGTTGGAAAGTGTATGTTTTGGTAAGCTTTTTTGATATTGTATATTTTATGTTTTGATATAATATTTTCACTTAAAGTTTCTGTAATGTTATTAATCGACACAGATAATAAATTTGATATTAGTTTTTGTATTACTTTGTTTGTGATTCCACTTTTTGCAAGTTTTTCTGTAGAAGGATAGATTGGAGCAAATTTACCACTCAAATTATCATTTTCTCTATTATTATACTCCACTTCAGGATGAACAAAATTTATTTTTCCAAAAAAATTTACTGGCTTTCCAAAAACAATATATTCTTGGTCTTTTTTTAAAAATTCTTTTATCCAGTTTAAGCCTTTAAACCATATTAAGTCTATGCTTCCTGTTTCGTCTTTTATTTTTACAATAATTCTTTTCCCTTTGCCTTGTGTTTGGTATATGCTGGTTATTTTACCAACAAACTGAATGTAAGATTCAGTGTTTTTGACATCTTTTATTTTATAGAGTTTAGTTTTGTCTAGATATCTGTAAGGGAAGAAATTTAATAAATCATAAAATGTACTTATTTGTAATTCTTTATTTAAAATTTCTGCTCTTCTTGGGCCAACCCCTTTTAGATATTCTATTGATGTATCTAATTTCAATATATATATATTTTATGTTATATATATTAATTGTTGATAAATTAATTTTTCTTCATCTAACAGCTCTATAATATATACTCCGGATTTTAAGTTTTCTCTATAAAGAGTGAATGTTTTGTTATCTATTTTAATAGATTTTATCAATTTCCCTTCAATTGTTCTTATTTTTATTTTATCGATATATTTTTCTCCTATTTCTATTTTTGTTTTTTCACTAAATGGGTTAGGGTATATAGATAATTCATTTTTTGATGTGTTTGTAACGTTTGATATGTTATAAGAAAAAACATTAGAAAAAGACGAACAACCATATATATTAAAACCTTCAACCACATATAGTCCAGATGATGTGGGGTTAATGAATTGAGAATTTGAATTATTAATAAGAGTTCCGTTTAAATACCAGTTATAACTACTGTATGTAGAATCTGAACCTAAAAAAAGGTTGTTTTGTATAATATTAGGTTGATCTGGAATTGGATAGAAATTAAGTGTTAAATCTGGAGACTGCATAACACAATTATTATGATTTGAAACCTCTACATTATATGTTCCACTTTGATAAATAGTTATGGTGTCAGTTGTTTCATTATTAGACCAATTGAAGTTATTGTAAGTTTCGGATGTGTATAAGCTAACAGCATCTCCTATGCATAAAGTAGAGTTAAAGTTAGTTTCAATTTGAACGTTATCAGGTATTGATATTAATACAGAATCTATAAATTGACAATAATTTGCATCCGTAATAATAGCTTGATAATTTGTAGTTATTTGAGGATAAACAGTAACAGAGTTGTTGTTGGAAATCACATTATTATTTTCTATCCATTCTATTTGGTCTACACCATTTGGAACAAACCTTATCCCTTCATTATATGCACCCCAATAAGTGTTGTTTCTTCCAGGAGATTCAAAAGCTCTATCTCCAATATTATTTTGTATGCCTTGCACAGCGGTATAACAGGTGTCTTTATTAGTAGTTTGTAGTTCTACAATATTTGAGTTTTCGTAAATTATAATATCAAAATTATTTCCTCCTCCACAACCATAATGTGGAATATTGTCAAATTTCACAATCAGTCTTTTGTTTGGAGAAGTTCCTTGAGTTTGATAAGTGACTGTCCCTCCTGCAGAGGGATTGAAATCTTCCCAAGAACTAAAAATAGCATTTTTTGGTGTACTTGTATTAGAGTTAGGTATCATAGTAGCTCCATAACTTGTAGGTTGTCCGGGATTAAAAGATATCCAACCGTTAGATCCAATATAAAATTCATCAAATTGTTGTCCAAAAAAATAAAAATCAAATCCTATTTGAAAAGGTCCCTGAACATCATCATCTCCAAGTGAAACATTATTAATAGGAAACAAAAAAGACATAATAGGAGGGCTATGATTAATATTTTCAAAATTATAATATTGTGTTGTTATTAAATTTGAAAAAGTGGCTTCTATATTTATTGAGTCGTTAGGACATATTTCTTGATCTGATGTTAAGCTGGCAAAAGGATTTATAGAACTAGATATTATGATTGTGTCATATGAATGATAAGACCCACAATGTTGATATAATGTATCAGTTACGATAACTGAATAAGTTCCAGGATTATTTACAATAATATCCTGAGTTGTTTCTCCTGTATTCCATAAGTAACTATTCGCATTATTATAAGAAGCAGATATATTAGCTTGACCTCCTGGACATAAATTATTAGAACCTTGATTTAAAACTATTTGATTATTTACTCCTTGTTGAGTTAATGTAACAGGGACAGCAGAATAATTGTTATTTTCATTTGATTCAATAAAATTATTATTAACATCTACTTCTCCTACAATCCAATAGTCTCCATTACATGTGCCAGGCGGAATATCAATCCACATTCCATCTAACGTCCATCCATAAACATCAACGTATCCTACAGATATTCCTTGTTCAACAGGAGAGCATCCAAAGCTTCCTCCACCTAACCCATAGTTGTTTCCCCAATAAGATATTGGCAACACACTTCCCTGTCCTACTGTTGTATTGTCATCTCTACAACAACCACCACCGCATGTACCTAAATCCATAAGACAAAAACCTACTTTAGCACCATTGCCTATTATTGGCCAATTTAAAGGATTAGGGTCATTAGGGTCTTCTTTTCTTAGTGTAAAAGACACCCAAGAATCTACATGATTATGACCATGAGTTGGGTGATAAGTCATTGTCCCAGCTTGATATTCAACAAAACTCATTACCCCATTAGAATCTTTACTGTAAATTCTTTGATAAAGTATTTGACTAGGATCAATATTTGTATTATGCCAACAAGTTATACTTTGGGTACTGTTTGGGTCAAAAATAGACATAGTGTCACCTAAAGAAGAAACAAAAGTTCTCATGCCATTTTGATCTACACCACGAAGAACAAGAGGGCCAAAGCCTGTGTTTGGAGTACATGCAGAAAGTCTTAGTCTTCCGTCATTGTTGTTGCAAGGAGGATTGCATATTTGAGGGAATTCATGATTATCGTTTAAAGACTCCCAGCTAATTTGCAAGTCAGGTAATAAATCACAGTCTGTCTGTGTGCTGTCTGCACATCTACATCCAATACCATTTGTAACAGTACAAGGTAACTGAGAGTAAGTGTTAATGTTAAGAACAAAACACATTATTATTAATAATATATGTTTCATGTTTTTATATTGATTGTTTTCCTAAAAAAACAACAGGATTTTCAAGATACTCTGTTAATGTTTTTAAAAATTTAGCTCCAACAGCTCCATCAACAACCCTATGGTCACATGACAAAGTTATTTTCATAATGTTTGATATTATTATTTTATTTTCTTTATTGACTATAGGTTTTTTAACTATGTTACCGACAGCTAAAATACAAGAATCAGGTGGGTTTATTATAGCTGTAAAATTATCAATACCAAACATTCCTAAATTTGAAATAGTAAATGTATTACCAGAAAAGTCATCAGGATGGGTATTTTTAGATTTTATTTTTTCTGCAAAATTTTTAATTGTTAAAGACAAATCAGTTAAAGTTTTTTTATTTGCTTCTTTTATTACAGGGACTATTAATCCTTCACCTATAGCCATAGCTACTCCTATATTTATGTCTTCTTTATAAATAATGGAGTCATCATTCCAAGAAGAATTAATTTCTTTATGTGATTCTATTGCTACAGCACAAGCTTTTACTATTATATCGTTAAAAGATATTTTTGTGTCATATGTATTTTTTATTGTTTTTCTTAAATCAACAACTTTATCCATGTTGACTTCTCTTGATAAATAAAAATGAGGCGCGTTGAATTTACTTTCACTTAATTTCTCTGCTATGATTTTTCTCATTTGAGATAAACCCACAGAATATTTTTTGTCTTTTGATGTTGATTTTTTTTGTAGAATTATTTTTTCTATATCTCTTTTTATTATTCTTCCATTATCTCCACTACCTTTTATTAAATTCAGTTCTACATTATTTTCTGATGCTATTTTTTTTGCTACAGGTGATATAGCAAAAATTAAATTATCTTCTTTTTGTATGTTCTTTTTTGGTTCTTCTTTATACTCTTTTTTTATGTTTTCTTTTAATTCTTTTTTAATTTCTTTTTCTTCTTTTTTGGTTTCAATTTTTATTTCTTCTTTCTTAGATTTTTTAGTTTCATTTTTTTGTTCATTCAATAATTCATCTATATTTTCATTTTTATCACCAATTATTGCTAAAATAGAATCAACTTCTGCACTTTCACCTTCTTTTACTCCTATATATAATAATACTCCTTCTTGAAAAGATTCAAATTCCATAGTAGCTTTATCTGTTTCTATATCTGATATAACTTCTCCTTCTTTGATTAAATCTCCAATTTTTTTATACCATTTTGACACCACTCCAGTTTTCATTGTGTCACTTAATCTTGGCATTTTTATTATTTCGGCCATATTTTAATTTTTTATGAAAGGATAATTCTCTTGTTTGTACACATTTTTGTATAAATCTTCTTTTTTTGGGAAGCTTGAATTTTCGGCAAAATCGATAGCTTCTTGTATTGTTATTTTAACTTCGTTGTTTATTTTTTCTATTTCTTTTTCAGAAGCTAAATTCTTATCTTTTATACTTTTCAGTATCTGTGTTATCGGGTCTATTTTTATATAATCATTTATTTCTTCTTTTGATCTGTATGTTTGAGCGTCAGACATGGAATGGCCTTTGTATCTATATGTTTTTATTTCTATTAAAGAAGGCCCTTTGTCTTGTCTGCATCTTTCCACTAATTCACTCATAGCGTAGTATACCTCTTCAAACTTCATGCCTTCTATAAATTTAGAATTCATTTTATACCCTAAGCCGAGTTTCCATAATTCTGTATGATTAGAAGACCTGCTTACAGAAGTACCCATAGCGTAACCATTATTTTCAATTATAAATATTACAGGTAAGTTCCATAACATTGCTAAATTAAGTGTTTCATGGAAGGTTCCTTGTCTTATTGCGCCATCTCCCATAAAGCATAATGTTACATTGTTTTTGTTTTTGTATTTATCTGCGAAAGCAATTCCAGCTCCTAAAGGTATTTGTCCCCCAACTATACCATGTCCCCCAAAAAAATTATATTTTTTTGAAAACATGTGCATAGATCCTCCATTACCTTTTGAACATCCATCTATTTTACCCATTAGTTCTGACATTATATATTTTGGTTCAACTCCCATTGCAATAGGATGAACATGATTCCTATAAGCTGTTATCATTTTGTCTTTGGACACATCTATAGCTTGATAACATCCAGCTAAAACAGCTTCTTGTCCGTTATATAAGTGTAAAAAACCTCTTATTTTTTGTTGGATATATAAAGCACTAGCTTTTTCTTCTATTTTTCTCCATATAAGCATGTCTTTATAGCATTGTAAATATGTAGATTTTGTAATCTTTTTTTCTACAAAATAATTGCTATTAAAATGATTAGATAATAGTTTATTATGCTTTTCATTGTATTTTTTATCTTCTTTTAACCATCTGTAATGAGTATCTCTAGATATATTGCATTCCTTACAGGCTAAGGAAACATTACCTTGAAATTCAACCAAATATTCAAGCATTTTATTTTTGTTGAATTCTATTTTGTCAGATATGTAAGATTTGTTTTCCATTTCAAACAAATATATAAGATTTTATTAAAATAATATAGATATTTATTCGTAAAGAGGGTTTAATAATTTGTTATATTCGCATTTGCTTATGAGAGTGTTAATTGTAATCTTACTTTTTTCTTTTAATTTAGAATCTCAGAGTTCTTTTAAGAATAATTTAAAATTTAATTTAATTGAACCTTTTATAGAGGGGACTTCTTTTTATCCTTTTGAAAGAAACTTCTCTGTTTCTTATGAAAGAGTATTGTCATTTGACCCTAGACTAGAACAGGCTACTATGCAGTTAAGTTTA
>Ga0115011_10000563_pt1 | contig 29854 bp, 24 predicted proteins | sample TroAtlMetagenome_2_FD_88705 | JGI IMG/M metagenome (GOLD analysis project Ga0115011, IMG submission 88705) | Marine eukaryotic phytoplankton communities from Atlantic Ocean - Tropical Atlantic ANT8 Metagenome | ecosystem: Environmental > Aquatic > Marine > Oceanic | place: Tropical Atlantic...
AGATCTTAGGTTTTATTATGGACCTATATGGAGATCTTTAATTATGCCTTCTGAGGCGTGTGCTAATTATGTAAGTAGAATTAAATGTATTGCTATTGAAGATCCTAAACTTCTAGTAGGACATCATTACACAAGATACTTGGGTGATCTATCTGGTGGACAGATACTTTGCAATATTGCAAAGAGATCTCTTCCATTTACAAGATATGAATTAGATGCTGGAGAGGGTTTGCATTTTTATGAGTTTGATAATATATCAGATGCTAAAGCATATAAGGCAGGATATAGAGGAGTTCTTAATTCTTTAGATTTGAATCAGAATCAAGTAGATGAAATTATAGATGAAGCAAATTATGCTTTTAGATTGAATATGGATATGTTTAATGAATTGGAGGGTAATTGGTTACGGTCATTAATACAAATGATATTTGGTTTTGTTACTTCAATTCTAAAGAAAAGAAAAAGCGGATAGTAATCAATAAATAATTGTAAATCGCAATAGTTTATGACTATTCTTCATACTCCGAAAGCTTATGTGTTTAATTTACAAACTACAAGTTCATCAGAAGCAAGGAGATTATGGAAGAAAGATATAAAAGAGAACTGGAATTATGAATGTGCATATTGTGGGGATACCAAAGAACTTACAATAGATCATATAGTTCCTAGAGCAAAGGGTGGTCCAGATTTTACAAAGAATGTGGTATGTTGCTGCCATTCTTGTAATCAGAATAAGGCACATGAAGATTGGGAAGAATGGTTTTTTAATCAACATTTCTTTTCTCTAGAAAGATATCATAGGATTAGAAAATGGATGAGACCCGATCCACCAAAGGACTTATTTGCGTATCGCCCAAGAAGGAATAATTTAACTTGAATAAATAACTCAGCAGTATATACTGCTTGTTTTAGGGTACATACCGAAATCATTATAAATGGCGACTCCGTTTAGAATTAAACGATCTGCCGTTCCTGGAAAAGGACCGTCAGTATCTGACCTACAATTAGGTGAATTAGCTCTTAATACTTACGATGCTGAACTGTATACACTACGTTCACGTCCTGGTATTGGCACGGAAGTTGTAAAAATCGGTGGTGCTGCAATAGAGAATGTTTTATATGTCAACAAAGACGGAGACGACGGAAACTCAGGATCAACCCCTGCAGACGCAAAAGGAACAATCAAAGGAGCAGTTGGAATCGCATCAGCGGGAACTGCGATTAAAGTTGCTGCTGGAACTTATATAGAAAGTAATCCTATAAAAGTACCAAAACACGTTAGTATTGTTGGAGATAGTTTAAGAGAGGTTACAGTATCCCCTCAAAATGCTGATGAAGATTTATTCCATGTATCTCCAGGAGATATGTTGGCCGAACTTACATTTTCTGGGACAGTAGATGAGGGTGTTGCGGTAGTTGCATTTGATCCAGATAAGATTCAATATGTAGATCAATCACCGTATGTGAGATTTTGTACCAATAGAGTTGCTAATAGTATTGGTTTAAAGGTAGACGGTAATAAAGCAGTAGGACCATTTAAAAGTATGGTTACAGACTCCTACACTCAGTACAACGTGAGTGGTATAGGGGTCTCTGTTAGTAATGAGGGGTACGCTCAGATAGTTTCATTATTTACGATGAACCTTGATGAGGCGGTTGCTTGTCATTCTGGTGGACAATGTGATGTAACAAACTCTAATTCTTCTTTTGGAAATTATGGTTTGGTTGCTGATGGAAAAGGACCTCTTCAATATACAGGAACTCTTGCATCAGAAGCAAAAGAAAATACAGATAAGTTTGAGGTTAATTTAAGTACATCTTCAGTTAATATTTCAAATTTTGTTTATGATCATATAAGTGGATTATCGACTATAACAACTAGTTCCAATCATGGATTTAATGTTGGGATGGGAGTTACTATTGCTGATCTTGAATTAACTTGTGCTTATGGATCTAAGACATATCCATATCAAGCTCCATTTGTATTCACGGTTGATAGTGTTCCAAATGGAACAACCTTTACAACAAATATAGGAATATCTACTGTTGCTCATACTTATGTTTCTGGTGGTACTGCAAAGATAAATTTGATTAGACCTTTTGATGGCAAGGCTGTTTATTTTGAAAATGAATATAATACTATTGGAAAGATAAAACTTACTAATCCTGGTAGTGGATACAATACTGCACCTACTGTTACAATAGGTGATCCTAGTACTTCTGATACTTGGGGTGTTACTGCAACAGCAGTTGCAAGTCTTATTGGTAGTAAGGTTGATGAGATTCAAATTCTCTCAAATGGTAGAGGATATACTTCTCTTCCATCTATTGCAATTTCTGCTCCTGATGTTGGGATAAATACAGCAACAGCTACCATAGAATTAATTCCAACTTATTATACCGTTAAAGAATCAACTCCAATTTCTTCTGGAATTTGTACCATTACTATAAATGAGACTCTTCCATATTCTGTTGGTGTTGGAACAGAAGTTCCTTTCTTTAGACAAAGTAGAATATTAGCATCTAGCCATTCATTCCAATATATTGGTAGTGGTGTTGATCCAATTAATTCTTTACCTTCTCGTGGTGGAGTTACCATACAGGAAAACGAAATTGATAATCGTAATGGTGGGTTAGTTGTATACACTAGTACTGATCAAGGTGGAAACTTTAGGATCGGTGATGGTGTTCAAATAGACCAGATAAGCGGAACTATTACTGGTAATTCTTATTCTAAGAGTTTATTTGCAAATGTTACACCATTAATTCTAGCACTAGGAGGAGATTAATAAAATGGCATTACCATTAAACGTATTCAAAACAATAACATACGTAGCACCATCACATACAGTTGGAATTTATACTGCTCCAGTTGGATATAGTGGTGTTATTTTAGGTTGTCAAGCAACTAATGTAGATTCTACAGCACATACAGTATCATTAGATCATGTAAGAACTAGAACAGGTATTGCTGTTACTACTGAAATTGTAAAGAGTATGGCTATACAAGGACATGATAGTATGGCATTAACTCAAGGAAAGATAGTTCTTGAGGCTGGTGATGTTCTTAAATTACATGCTAGTAGTGATGATTATGTGAAATTTATTGGAAGTATATTAGAAACGCTTAATTAGAAATTATGTCACTGGCAAATAGATTTAGAAGCGGAAGGGTTCCCCATCAACATATCGGTATTAGTTCTTTTACCGAAGATAAACTTGTCCTCGATGCGATTGGTCATGCTAGGATTAGTGGTACTTTAACTGTTGGTGTTGGAACTAATAATAGTGGTAGTGGTAATATTAGTATTGGTGGAACTACTGGAGATGTAGGTCAGTATTTAAGATCTACTGGAGTTGGTATTGAGTGGGCTGATTTTGCTGATGTAAGAGATTCTCAAGTTACTATTGCTACTGCAGGTCAAACAACATTTCCTTTTACTGCAAATGCACTTAATCAATATAATCCAAGTTTTATTGATGTATATGTTAATGGTGTTAGATTAACTGCTAGTGAATATATTGCATCTAATGGATCTAATGTTGTTTTAAATTCTGCATGTTTTGCTGGAGATATTGTTGAGTTAATTTCATATAATACAAATCAAATTACTAATGGTATGGGTGGAAGTACCATTGGTATTAATACTCTTGCCACAACATCTCTTAATCATTTAACTGCAAGTGGAGTTATAACTGCCACATCTTTTTATGGTGATGGTTCTAATTTAACTAATTTAGCTTTAGCTTCAAATGCAGCATATGCAGATGTATCTGGTATTGCGACAGTTGCTGAGAATTTAACAGGTGTTCCTGATATTGTAATAGGAAATATAAACGCTGGTACTGCAACTCTTACTGGAGACCTTACTGGAACTAATGCTTCCTTTAGTGGAAATGTATCTATCGCTGGAACTTTAACGTATGAAGATGTTAAGAATATAGATTCTATTGGAATTATAACTGCGAGAGATGGTATAGATGTAACTGGTATTATAAAAGGATTTACACATACTTCTGCTCCACATAGTAATGCAGTACAAACAATAGTAGTTAAGGTAGAAGATAAGACTTCTAATCACAGATATTATAATCAGGGTAGTACAAAGGGATATACTCTTGATGGTGAAGAATCACCATTTTTAAATCTAACACCAGGTAAAACCTATAAGTTTGATCAGTCAGATAACTCAAACCTTTCACATCAATTAAGATTTTATTTAGATAAAGATAAGCAAAGATACTATGGTACTGCTGAAATTACTTTTTCAGGTACAGCAGGTTCTCCTGGTGCTTATACACAGATTATTCCTGGTGATAATACACCAACTGTATTGTATTATCAATGCCTGAACCATTCCTATATGGGAAGTTCAATCCAATTTAATACTCAGACTGCAGATACTTTAGGATTAGATTCTTCTGTAAACACGACAGGTATTATAACTGCTTCTAGGTATTATGGTGATGGTACATATTTAAGTGGTGTTCAATCTCAACTTGTAATACAAGAAGAAGGTTCTCCTGTTGGTACTGCAGGAACAATTAATTTTGTTGGTGCAGGAATAACTGCAACAGTATCAACTGATATTGCTACAATTACAGTTGGCAATCATTTCTCTAGTATTGCTGGTATTGCATCTGTTGCTCAAGGACTTAGTGGATCTCCTAATATTGCTGTTGGTGGATTAACAGGTTCTGGAATTCAGATTAGTGGATTATGTACTGCTGGTACTTTTGTTGGTAACTTAGTTGGTAGTATTCAGGGTGGTAATTGGGCTGGATATGATGCAGTTGCAGCTAATAATGTAAGTGCTGGTCAATCAGTAACAGCAGGAAATGGATTCTATGGTGATGGTTCTAATTTATCAAATCTTGTAACAACTTCAGATAACGCACCAAGTAGTCCTGCTGATGGTTCTCTTTGGTGGAAATCTGATGAAGGTGTTTTAAAAATATATTATCAAGATATAGACAGTTCTCAGTGGGTTGATGCCTCACCTGGTGGTGGATCTGGTGGTAGTGGAGGATCTAGTGATCTTCTTAATGACGATACTCCTAAACTTGGTGGTGATTTAGATCTTAATAATCGTAATATTAGGGGAACTGGTAATATTACTGTATCTGGTATTGGATCTTTTACTGGTACTTTACAAGTAAATGAGACCTCTAATTTTAATGCTGTCGATGTAACTGGTATAGCAACCTTTAATGATGATGTAAAACTTAGGGATGGTAATAAACTTGGGTTTGGTACGGATTCAGACCTCCTCATTTATCATGATTCAGCAGATAGTTACATTAAACAACAGGCATCTGGAACTGGTGATTTAATTATTAACTCTGATAACCTTTATTTAAGAACAAGTAATAATGGTCAAGTTCATGGACAGTTTATAAAAGATGGTGAGGCAATTTTAAACTTTGGAACAATCAAGAAATTTGAAACAACTGCTTCTGGAGTTCAGGTTTCTGGTGGAATAACAGCAACAACATTCCACGGTGATGGACAATATTTAACTAACATATATTCTGCACCTCCACAAGGTATTAGTACTACTGGATTTACAGGATTGACTGATTTGAGATGTCTTGGATACCTTGAAGTTGATGGGCAATCAATTCTTGATGATGTTATTGTATCTGCTGCTGCAACATTCCAAGGTGCTTTAAGTGCTAATACAGGACCAGTTACTCTTAATAATACAACTATTAATGGTAACACAAATGTAACTGGTGTTTCTACATTTTCATCTATTAATATAGTTGGACTTTCAGAATTAGATGATGTTAATGTTTCAAGTGCTATAACAGCAACCGCAGTAAAAGCAACTACTTTAACATGTGCTGATGCTGGACAGTTCTCCATAGGAGATTCAACTTACGCAACACTTGGATATAGTGGTGGTAAGGTTGTTTATAATGGTAACAATAGTAATTTTGATGTAATAGCAGATAAACTTGATTATTATTCTAGTGCAAATAAGATAGTCACTCTTGATGCAAATGGAGTGTCTGTTGTTGGTACTGTTAGTGCTACAACTGTATCCTCTACTAATGTATCTGCATCAAGTTCTATAACTGCTGCTAATGGTTATTATGGAAACGTAGATGTTGATGGTAAAAATATTGAAGTTGGTAATTGTACTACTGCAGGAACAGATAATACTATAAAGGTAGGAGTTAGTGCATTAGAGATTCACCATAGACCTTCTGCATTTGCAAGTTATATTCAGAATAAAGCAGATACAAACCTATTCCTTGCAGGTAATGATACTAACGGAACTTGGGGTAACATATTCATCAGACCTTATCTAAGTAACTTTAGTGGAGTTGCTTGCTGGTGGGGTGGTGCTACAGAATTATATTATGGAAATAATAACTCTAAGAAATTAGCGACAGAAGTTGGTGGTGTTCAGATTACAGGATCTCTTGCAAAGACTGCTGGATCATTTAGAATTCCTCATCCTATTGCTGGTCTTTCTACTACAAAGTATTTGGTTCATTCATTCATTGAAGGACCACAAATGGATCTTATCTATCGTGGTAAGGTTACTTTAGTGGATGGTACTGCTACAGTTAATATTGATACAAAGGCAGGAATGACAGAAGGAACTTTTGTTCTATTAAATAGAGATGTTCAATGTTTCACTACTAATGAAACTGGGTGGACTGCAATTAAAGGTTCTGTAACTGGCAACGAGATCACAATAGTTGCACAAGATAATACTTGTACTGATACTATTTCTTGGATGGTTGTTGGTGAAAGACAAGATGAAGCTGTTAAGGCATTAGATATGACTGATAGTGAGGGTAACTTAATTATTGAAATAGATCAACCAGCACCAGATACAAAACATGCTGATGTTCAAGCACAGTTATAGAGGTAAATAAATGGCTATTAATTTTCCAAACAGTCCTAACGTAGGTGATTCACACACCGCAAATGATTTAACTTGGAAGTGGGATGGAACAACTTGGAAAGTTGGTATAACCACTATTAATGCTGCTACTATTCCAGGTATTAGTACAGCAGGTACATCAACATTTTATAATTTAGATGTTACTAATGATGTATCAGTTGGTAGTTCTATAACTGCTGTTAAGTATTATGGTGATGGATCTTCTTTAGGTGGGATCACAGCAGCATCTGCTTCTTATGCATCTGTTGCTGGTATTGCAACTAATGCTCAAGGTCTTACTGGTACTCCAGATATTACAACAAATGATATTACAACTAGACATGTTGATGCTTCTGGTATTGTAACAGCTACATCATTTGTTGGTGATGGTTCTGGAATAACTGGAGTTGTAGCATCTGGTGCTGGTATTGTTGTTAAGGATAGTAATACTACTGTTGGTACTGCAGGAACAATTAATTTTGGACTTAATCTAAGTGTAACTCCAATATCTTCTGGTATTGTGACTGTAACTACTGCTGGTGGTGTTAAAGATAATGGAACATGGAATGCACAAACAGCAGTAGCAGAGCAATTGGATAGTATTGCTACTACTAATTTGGTATCAGAATATATTTTATACTTTAGCCATAGTACTGGTAAGCAAGCACAAAAAGTTCTTCTATTGAATAATGGATCTAATTCATATTCTCAAGAATTTGGTGTTGTTTATGATAACAATTTACTTGTTTCTGTTGGATCATCTATTTTTGGTGGTAATTTAACTTTAAATGCTGTACCTGAAAGTGGAATTACAGGAACAATAACTTGGAAGTTCTTACGAAATGATGTATCATGATTTCTACAACTCTAGATTCTAAAAGTGGTAGAGTCCTCGTTGTTCATACTGATGATCCTCAACCGTATGCAGTTTGTGTAAAGGATGCTGCTGATTGGAAAGAGATTCATGATTATATAATTGATGAAAATAATATAGACGATATACCAAATAGAAAGATTGATTGTACTTCAGAGATGAAGTGTTCTCCAAAGAGAAGTGTATATGAAATGTCCCCTGCTGAAGCAGAAGTTTTAAGAAAACATTCTAAGGTTGAATGGGTTGAGAGATCTACTTTATATAATGAATATCAATTAGAACAGAGAAAATATGATGAGGAGTTTGATAAGCATACTGATACTGATAGATTTAAATATGACGTTGAAAATAGAAGATATTCATATAATGCTAATACAGGAACTGTATTAGATTTTACACAGTGGGGATTGTACCGTCATTCCCATAGAGATAATAAGTTTGGGGCTTCTACAATTGTAGATGACGATTTACATTACACATTAACAGGAAAAAATGTTGATGTTGTTATTATGGATACTGGAAATATTTGGACTCATCCTGAATTTTTAAAACCAGGAGTTGAGTATACTGATATTCCTCAATCAGATCTACAAAATTGTGAAGACTATACTAGAGTAAGAGATATATTAATTCATGGTCAAACTGAGTTTGGTATTAATTGGGCTAATGAGGGATTAGTTGCACCTGGAACGGGAGCGTTCTCGAATTATAATAGAGCTGGTGCTTTATTGATGCATGAATATGGTAATACTAGTAATGCTTTAGCAAATCATCATGGATCACATTGTGCTGGAACTGCTGCTGGTAATCAATTTGGTCATGCCTTTGAAGCGAATATATGGTCTATTGCTTGTGTTGATAGAAGTGATCTTGGATGGTCAAATCCTTGTGATGGGTTTGATTATATTAAAGTTTGGCATAAGAATAAACCAATCAATCCATTAACAGGAAGAAAAAATCCTACAGTTGTTAATGGTAGTTGGGGATTTAGACAATTTTATCGTAGTGATTTATCTTATACTGCCAATTTTAGGGGAACTTCTTACACCGATAGTCAAGTAAGTTCTACTGTTGCTCCTGCAGTTTATTATATGTCAGCACTTAATTCCATCTATAATGAATTTACTTCTAGAGAACCTGTTGGACAGTCTGAAGCTGATGAAGTATTTGATGATCCAGATTGTAAAGATATTGTATGGTGTTTTGCTGCTGGAAATTCAAATGATAAGCAAGATTATAAAGAAGGAGAAGATTATAATAATGAAATGACTTCTGCTACTTTTTACTATAGTGGATCTTCAGCAAAGGATCCTTATTATAATAGATCTGGAACACCTGCTATATCTGCACAAGGTAGAGAAGATGCTGCAATAGTTGTTGGTTCTATAGATTCTACAAGACAAACAACTAATGGTCAAGAAAGGTGTTCCAGTTTCAGTAATAGAGGACCTTCCATTACTGTTTGGGCTGGTGGATCTTATATTATAAGTCCTTATAGTAGTGGTTATGCTGACCCAAGAAGTGGTGCTGGTCATTTAATAGCAGCAATTAGTGGAACCAGTATGGCAACACCTCAAGTATGTGGTGTGATGGCTTTGTATTTGGAATCGCAACCAAATGCAACTAGAGCACAAGCTAGAAATTGGTTATTAAATCATGGATCAGTTGATGTTTCTGATGATGATGCTACTTCAGAAACTCCTGGATTTTATGATCCATATCAAAGTAATGGTTCAAATGATTCAAATTATTGGGGTAATGCTTATAGTTTAAAAAGTTCTAGCCGTAGAATTTTATATAATCCTTTTGCTAATAATGGAAAACCATCTATGGTTGGGGTTACTATTAGTGGTGCTTCATTTTCACAATCATAAATATAAATAAATAAATAAAGAAAAACTAGTTGGTAAAGCAATGGGTAGGTATGTTGGATCTAGTATAAACAAAGGTTCTGGTGGAGGTGGTGGCAGTGGAACCATAGTACAAACGGATAGTTTCACTAGAGCTACTGGTATTTCTACCGATGGTAATAATAATGTTACTTCAATAAATGTAGGAACAGAAGGGAATAAGTATACTGCAATCGCATATAATGCTGTTGGGTTAATTACGGCATATAATGAAACGATTAGTGATAATACTAAAGGATGGTCTCTTACATATGATTCTCAAAACTTAGTAACTGCTCTAACTGAGGTTGATGAGTGGCCAAGTTATAGTTTATCTCCAAGTGCTAATAATGTAAATGAGGGTGGTACTTTAACATGGACTGTTACTACTACTTTAATAGCAGATGGTACAACCATTTATTATGATACAAACTTAGATGATGCAGATTTTAGTGGAAGCACTGAAAATGGATCATTTACAATTACTTCTAATTCTGGATCTTTTGCTGTTACCTTAGATAATGATGTAGCAACAGAAGGTGCAGAACAAATGAATGCTAGACTCTATTCTGATTCTGGCAGAACAAATTTGTTAGCTACAAGTGGTAATGTAACTGTTAATGATACTTCACTTGCTCCAGTATTTGGTGGAACAATATTCCATGCTGACGGTTGGAACACAGAAACCAATTATAGTTGGACTGTTCCTTTAGGAGTAACATCAATATCTGTTATTTGTGTTGGTGGAGGTGGTTCTGGAGAATCACAGCATGATGCTGCATCAGGTGGTGGTGGAGGATTAGCATATAAGAATAATATTACTGTTTCACCAGGTGCAACTGTTGATGTTAAAGTTGGTGGTGGTGGATTTGCTACATCTTGGGGTGTAACTGATTGCCCTGATGGTGGACAATCAAAAATAACATATAATGGTACTGATTACGCTGTAGCGAATGGTGGAAAAGGTGGTGATGGAAACCAGTCTGGTAATAACTGGTATGATAATTCCAACAGTTTCCCTAACACCAATAGTGATGGTGGTGGTAATGGTGGTGCTGGATTCCACGGTTCTGGATTCCGTTCAGGTGGCGGTGGAGCTGGTGGATATAGTGGCGGTGGTAATACTGGTAGTGGAAGAGGTTGTAACCGTGGTAACTACACTGATCCTGAACCAGGATCAAATGGTGGAGGTGGAGGAGGAAACGGTTCTAACGGATCTTCTGCATACTACTCTGGTGGTGGCGGTGGAACTGGTGTCTACGGTCAAGGATCTAATGGAGATCGTGGTGATGCTAACGGTAATAGTTCTCCAGATAACGAAACTGATTTCGCAGGAAAGGGTGGATCAACTGCCTATAATACTGGACTAAGAGGGTATTGTGTTGAGTCAAATAACAGTACCTATGCTTGTGGTAGTGACTTAGGAAATAGTTATAACAGACAAACCCAAGGTAATATGCATAATGGATCAAACCATACTACACCAGATGGAGGATTCCCTGGTGGAGGTGGAGGTGGATCTAATAGTGGATCTTCTTGTGGATGTGGTGGACACGGTATTGTAAGAATTATATGGGGTCAAGTAAGTGGAGCAAATAGAACTTTCCCAACTACTAATGTTGATCGATCAGATCAATATGTTGGTACTGCAACTGAGTCGGTAGAAGGAACGCAACTGATGTATTGATGTGTATTATTAATTTGATTTTTGAAGGTAAAAGCCTAACTTTATTGATCTATAATAATATCGATACTAAGATGGGTGACGTTCGTCACCTATTTTTGTCTGATGATGATATTCTTTTAGAATATATTAAATAAATATCTAAAAAAAGCAAATGGCAGATAAAGGTTTTGGTGTAAAGGAAGTTAATTTGATTGGAGTATCTGGTACTCCAAGGATTGAAAGTCCTAATAATTTAAATTTAAATGCCGTAAATGTTGCTATTAGTACAGACGTTTCTATTGGTGGAACTTGTACTGCAAGTAAATTTGTAGGTGCTTTATCTGGATGGGTAATGGGTAATGATGGAACGAACCATTATACATTTACTGGTCCTGGATTAAATGGAACTGTAAATGATCCAGCATTAACTCTTGTTAGAGGACAGAAATATATTTTTCATAATAGATCTTCGGGACATCCTTTTAGAATTCAAAGTACTCCTAATGGATCTGCAGGAGCAGCATATACTGGTGTAACAAATCAAGATGGTGTTGCACCAACGGATATAATATTTGATGTTCCACATGATGCACCAAATACTTTATTCTACCAATGTGTTAATCATCCTAATATGGGTGGAGTTCTTCATATAGGACCAGATTTTTCAAGTACAACAAAAACTAGTTCATATACTTTAACTGCTTCTGATATTGGTACTTTGGTTCAATCTAATTCGACAGTGACCGTAGATCAGAATATCTTTACTGCGGGAGATGCAATTACAATTTATAATAATAGTGCTTCTGATATAACTATCAGTCAAGGAACTGGTGTCACATTTTATTTGGCAGGATCTTCTACAACAGGAAATAGGATTTTAGCTCAAAGAGGAGTTGCTACTGTGTTATGTGTTGCGAGTAATGCTTTTACAATATCTGGTGGTGGATTGACATAATATGTTAGTTCAACAGATGCTATTGATGTCTAGTAGTGTTGGTTTCACTGGACAACAGACATCATGGTCTAATGATAGTAATGCTACAAATAATCTTTTTTATACTTGGACTGTTCCTGCTGGAGTAACTGCTATATCTGCAGTTGTTGTAGGTGGTGGAGGAGGTGGTAGTCCTGCTGTATCCTCTGACGATGGAACAAATGAAATTCAAACAAGACCAGGTTCTGGTGGAGGAGGTGGAGGATTAACTTATAGAAATACTATATCCGTTACTGCTGGTGAAACTTTAAATATTTGTGTTGGATGTGGTGGAAGTCGTGGTAATAGTAATAATAATGATCAAAAAGACCAAGCGAATGCTGGATGGGGTGGTCACTCTTGGATAAAAAGAGGTGGAACTAACGGAACAGTTCTTATAGGTGCTAGTGGTGGTCAGGGCGGTCAAGGTGCTGGTGATTACGATTCTCGTGGTGGAAATGGACCAGGTGGATCTGTTACTTCAACACCTACTGCATATATTAATGCTGGAGGAACATTTGCTACTGGTGGAACAGGTAGGCGTGGTGGACATACTGGTTGGCCTACAAACGCAGGATCTGGTGGAGGTGCTGCTGGATATGGTGGACCTGGTGGTCAAGGTGGTAATTCTGGTGGAACTGGTGGTGGTATAATATCTGATACTAGTGGTGTAGCAAGTGCTGGAACTAATGGTGGTGGAAGTGGTGGTAGAAATCCAAACGTTTCAACTCAAACTTATGGTGGAAATGCAATAGGAACTGATGTAGGATTTGGTGGAGGAGGTGTAGGTATACTTGGTGAGGGTATTAGTGGTGCTTTAGTTTCACAAGGTCCTGGTAAAGGTGGATCTGGTGGTTCTGATGGTGCTCCTGCTCTTGTAGGAATAGGAACTACAAATGGAATGTTGGATAAGGATGGTGGAAAATATGGTGGTGGAGGAGGTGGTGGAAACTACTTCCCAGACAGTGCTAGAAAGCATGGTGGATATGGTGGTGGAGGTGCTGTAAGAATAATTTATCCAGGTGACATTTACGCCTTCCCATCTGGAACTTCATCTCCACCTGGTCAGGTAGAGTGGACTACTGCAGGGACATATAGTTGGGTTGTTCCTCCAAATGTATATTCTATATGCATGGTTTGTATTGGTGGAGGAGGTGGTGGTGGATCTGCTTCTCCTAATGATGCTGATGGTGGTGGAGGTGGTGGATTAGCGTATAAAAATAATATTCCTGTAACACCAGGCGACACTCATACCATGTATGTTGCTGAAGGTGGTGCTCCTGGCACAGGTGGAGGTGCAGGAGGTAGTGGTGGAAACTCAACTCCATCAGCATCTTTATCTGCTGTAACTGCTTATGGTGGTTCTGGTGGTTCTGGATCTGGTGGATCTGGTGGTGCTGGTGGTGGAAGAGGTGGTGCTGATGGTGGTGGTAATGGTGGGCAAGGTGGTGGATATAACCCTGCTCAAGGTGGTGGTGGAGGAGCTGGTGGATATTCTGGAAATGGTGGACAAGGAGCAGGTTCATATCCAGGTGGAGGCGGTGCTGCTGGTACAGGTGGTGCTGCTGGTGGTGGATTCCAAGCTCCTGGAGGTGGAGTAGGAATATATGGTATAGGTTCTAGTGGTGCATCATCAGATCTTGCTAGTAGTAATTACATAGGTTATCCTGGATCTGGTGGTAAAGGTGGATATAGTAATGGTGCTGGTCCTAATGGTGCTGCTGATGATGGTGCTGGATTATATGGCGGTGGTGGATGGGGTAGTGCTGCTCATACTGGAAAAGGTGGAAATGGTGCAATAAGAATTTTATGGGGTTCTGGTCGTTCATTCCCCAGTAATGCAGCAGATAGTCCTATATCTTCAGGTCAAGAAGAATGGACAACAGCAGGAACATACAGTTGGACATGCCCACCTGGTGTATTTTTGGTTGATGCTATTTGTATTGGTGGTGGTGGAAGTGGATCTGTTGCTCAAAATTCTTCATCTGGTGGTGCTGGTGGAGGCGGTGGACTTGGATGGAAGAATAATATTGTTGTAACACCAGGTCAATCTTATACTGTTGTAGTTGGTGGAGATTCATATTTTATAAACGCAACTACTGTGAAAGGTGAGCGTGGATTAAATGCTGATCAAACAGGAGGAAGTGGATTTACAGGTGGAACTGGTGGTGGATATGTAGGAGACGGTGGTGGTAATGGTGGTAATGGTGGAAATAGTGACGGAACAGATGGTGCTGGTGGTGGTGGAGCTGGTGGATATTCTGGTAATGGTGGTAATGGTGCTAATGGAAATGTTTCAAGTTCAGCTTCTGGATCTGATGGATCTGGTGGAGGAGGTGGTGGTGGATCAAATGGACCTAATGGTGGTGGAGAAGGTGGTGGAACTGGAATATATGGATTAGGTGTAAGTGGAACTGGTGGAGTAAATTATACAACTAATTCTGGTAATGCTACTGCAGGATCGGGTGGTGTTGGAAAATTATATGGTGGTGGAGGGCATGGTGCTGCTACTGGTTATGGTCCAAGTGGTGGTGGAAATGGTGCTGTAAGACTTATGTGGGGTAGTAATAGAAGCTTTCCAAATGTTGGCACTGGAAATAGTGCAGTTCCACCTACAGAGTGGTCATATACAACACCAGGAACATATACTTGGACTTGTCCTGCTAATGTAACATCAATATCAGTAGTTGCTGTTGGTGGAGGTGGTGGTGGAGCTACTGGAACAACTATGAGCATGTATGCAGCAGGTGGTGGTGGAGGAGGACTCTCTTATGGTAATAATATTACAGTAGTACCTGGAACTTCATATCCTATTACAATAGGATCTGGTGGAGCAGGTCAAGCACAAGGTGGTAATCCTAATAATGGTCAAGATACTACTTTTAATACTGATTGGATAATAGGAAGGCACGGTACTGGTGGTAACGGAGTCCTTGGTGGTACTTATGGTGGATCTGCTGGTACTAAGAGAACTGGTGGTGGAAATGGTGGTTCTGGATACCAAGGAAATACTAGTGGACAGAATCCTGGTGGAGGTGGTGGAGCTGGTGGATATTCTGGAAATGGTGGAGATGGAACTAATAGTGGACAAGGTGCAAATGGTTCAGGTGGTGGTGCTGCTGGTGGATTCCAAGGTGGCGGCGGCGGTGGAGTTAATATTTTAGGAGAAGGTGCTAGTGGTACTGGTGCAAGTAGTGGCTACGGCGGCGGCGGTGGTGGATCTGCTGGTGATGATGGAACTGCTGCTAGTAATATTGGTGGTGATGGTGGTAACTATGGCGGCGGTGGCGGCGGTGGACAAAATGGTATGCATTCTGGTGGAGCTGGTAAAGGTGGTGCATTAAGGATTGTTTGGCCAGGTGATACTAAAACTTTCCCTGATGCAAGTGGATTAAGTCCTGTAGGACAAGCATTATTTACAGGTGCAGGAAATGGAACTACATGGACCTGTCCTGAAGGAGTAACAAGTGTTAGTGTTGTTTGTATTGGTGGTGGTGGAGGAGGTACTGATGGTACATCTTCTACATTTGAAGTACCTGCTGCAAGTGTAAGTATGTCTGCTGGTGGTGGTAAAGGTTCCAATAATACTGCTGGTGGTGGTAGTTCTAGTGGTGGTGATGAAAATTATACTGGTGGTAATGGGCATTCATCTTCTTATGGAGGCGGTGGCGGTGGAGCTGCAGGATATTCTGGAGATGGTCAAAATGGACCTGGTGGAGCAAACTTGTTTGCTAGTACTTATCCTGTTGGTTCTGGATGTGGTGCTGGTGGTGGTACATTTAGTGGACATAATAATGGTGATTCTTCTGGTAAACCTGAAGGTGGTGGTGGAACAGGAATATATGGTAAAGGTGCTGATGCAACAGATTGGGGAAAAGGTGGATCTGGTGGACAAGACTCAGTAAACCATAATGGTGCAGAATATGGTGGTGGAGGAGGTAATGATAAAGTAACTGGAACACCAACTGGTGGTGGAGGAGGATTATGTTGGAAAAATAATATTCCAGTAGTAGCTGGTACAACTTATAATATATTTGTTGGTGGTGGTGGAAATGGTACTAGTGATGTTGGTTCAGGTGGGCACGGAGCAGTAAGAATTATTTGGCCAGGTGATCTTAGGACTTTCCCGTCATATAGAACGGCTGATGAAGTATAAACTCAATAAATACCTAATAAAGTAATCATATAATGGCATTCAATAGAGAGCTATCACAATTTGGTCATTATATTGTAGTAGATGACACTACAGGTAAGATAGCTATTACCAGTACGACATCACCTAATATTGGATTTGGTAATACAAATCCACAGTTTAAAGTGGATGTTACTGGTGATATTAATTTCACAGGTGATATCTATAGACAGGGAGAAAAGTTTACCTCTGGTGTTGGTATTGGATCAACTACAAGTAATCCAGTTTCTGCAGAAATTAGTAATAAGGTTGGTGTAGGTTTTACTGACATCAACTTTGTTGGTGCTGGTATGACTGTTACTGGTTATGGAACAACAATAGTTGTTGACTTTACTAACCTTTCTGTTAAATCAGATGCTACGATACCTTCATTAACTATATTAAGTTCAAGTGTTAATGTGGATTCTAATACGAGTTATTTGACTAATACTGTGGGTGCAGGATTTACTGTAACTCTTCCTCTTGTCAAAAACCCTGGAGATTTTATTGAGATTCATGATACGGAAGTAAGTTGGGGCATAAATAATCTTATGGTTGCAACCCAAAATAATGAGCAGTTTAAGAACTATTCAGGCGTGATTGATTCTCCTTTAGCATGTGATGTCGATGGTGCTACTGTCAAGTTAGTTTGGACCAGCACTTATTGGAGGGTATTTGCATGACAATGTTCCTAAGTGGAAGTATGCTATCAGGCTCAGGTGGAGGAGGTGGTGGCGGACTTCAATTTGGTCAACAAGATAACTTTTCCGTTCACGCTTTGAGAAGGGATGACGATGGTATGCTTAGGTATACTAAAGTTAAAACATCAGACTCTGAAGTAGTTGATGTTTCTCATAGATTAGATGGTACAGCATATCCAGAATTCTTAGAAGGATTAGATTACGTTGATGAAACAACAGAAGTGAAAACTTATAAGAATAATTACTACGATAAATACCAACAGTTCAGGTTTGATTTTAGGAGAATATCCTATTATATTGATGATGATGGATATCTAACTGTATCTTTTAGTGATCATGATTATTCCGCAGGACCAAAATAGGATTTAAAAAAAAACAATGGCTGAATTTAGACTTGGCAGATTAAAATTTAACTGGCGTAGTGATTGGACTGCGAGTACTGCGTATGTTATTGATGACATCGTAAAGTATGGTGCAAACACTTATGTTTGTAAGACAAATCATACATCTACTAGTAATCAAAATCAATTTTATGCTTCTGATATAGCAACTAATTGGTCATTACATACTGAAGGTATTGTTAATACTGGAGAATGGCAAGCAACTCATTGGTATAAAGTAAACGATATATTTAAATATGGTAATACTCAGTATAGAGTAACTACTGGATTTACTTCTGATGCAACATTTAGTGAAGCAAATACAAGTGGTAATGTAGTAGAATATTTACAGTCATTTAATTATGAAGATACTTGGAATTCTGCCGCACAGTATCAGGATGGAGATGTTGTAACCTATGGTGGTTACACATATGTTTCAAAGAGTGTTCATACAAATAAGATACCTGCATATAATTTAACAAATGATTGGGATATTATAACTACTGGATTTAATGTAGTTGGTACTTGGGATAATTCAACCGATTATAAACAAGGTGATGTTGCTTTATATGGTGGATATTCATATGTTGCGATTACTACAAGTGTTAATACAGTTCCAACAACAACAGCTAACTGGAGTCTAGTTACTAAAGGTCTTGCTTGGAAAGGTAACTGGGATTCTAATGTAACATATCAACTTGGTGATGCTGTAAAGAGATTAAGTAATAGTTATATTGGTGTTGCTACTGCTGGTAGTATAAACCAAGATCCTTCGACTGATAATAATAGTACTTATTGGAGTATGTTGGCTGAGGGTGCTGCCAACAATGTGATGACCACTCAAGGTGATATGGTCTACTACACCACTGGTGCAGCAAGATTACCTAAAGGAACTAATGGTCAAACACTTACTATCAGTAGTGAGGGTGTACCTAATTGGGAAAATAATAGTGTAACACATCCAGTTTATTATGTAACAGAAGAAGGAAGTGATACTAATGATGGTTCAAATATCAGTAGAGCATTCCATTCTGTTAGACATGCTTGTTCTGTTGCAGAGGGTCCAGCATCGATTTATGTAAAGGCAGGAAAATATTCTGAAACACTTCCAATTGTAGTTCCAGATAGTGTATCAATTGTTGGTGATAACTTAAGAACATCTAAGATCTTACCTGCTATTAATTACGCACATACGTTTATAAGTGCTACTGCAGGTGCAATTATTCCTAACGCTGGAACTCCACTTACACCTGGTGCTGGAACAACTTATGATTCTACAACAGGAGATCTTGTTTTAGAAGTTAGTACTCATAGTTTAACTACTTCTAATACAGTAGAAGTTAATGGTAACTCATTAACATTTACTTGTGATCAGGATAATCACGCTACTCAACATACTTATCCAAGACCAAAAGATCCAATTTATGGTAATACTGCTATACCTATTACTGCAGTAACTGGAACATCAATTACTATAAATGTTGGTAAAGGAAATGCATCTAGACATCAAGATTTAGTATTAGCAGCTGCTCCTACTACAGTTTCATATGGTTCTTCAATCTTTAATGGTGCTGGAACTAAGTGTGCTGTTATTTTAGATTCAGATTATGCTGAGAAGAAAATTCAAATCCGTAATCTTTCTGGTGGAGAATGGACAACATCAGATACTTGGGAGAATGGTGGAACGGATATAAACATTACATCTGCGGATACTAGACCTAACGAACATTCAACAATGTTCCAGTTAAGCAACTCAACGATGCTTAAGGACATTTTGATGGAAGGTTTGACTGGTTTCACTCCAGCAGGTATAGTTACATCTATAACTTGTAGTATTGCTGGATCAAAAGTAACTGGTTCAGATCTTTTCCCTGACTTAGTTGGTACAACTGTAACTGGTTCTGGTGTTTCAACTGGAACAAAGGTTAGTGGATTTATTGATTCAACTACTATAGAGGTTGATAAGCAACAAAATCTTGGTGCAACTGCATTAACATTTACTGCTAATCAATATGATCCTAATAATGCACATATTAAAGGTGTATTCGTTACTCTAAACCCAGAAAGTAGAGTTATTAAATCACCATACGTATCAAACTGTTCTTGTAAATCAGTTAAAGGTATTGGTGCAATTGTAGATGGTGGAATTCATAGACAATTTGTAGATGGAACTGCAACACCTTCTAACAAATCTATCGTGTTTGACTCATTTACAAACATTCACGATGAAGGAATGGCATTCTGGATAACAGATGGTGCTGTGGCAGAAACAGTTTCTTGTTTCACATACTATAACCATATAAGTTATGCTGCTACTCGTGGTGGAAGACTTAGATCTCTTGTTGGAAACAGTTCATGGGGTAAGTATGGTGTTGTAAGTTCTGGATTCAGTCCACTTGAAAAGGCAAGAGAGGGTTATTTGGAAGGATTAGTTCTTCAATACGATCCTGATAGTATGAGTGGAACAGGTTTTACTGTTGGAGAAAGAATTAGAGGTAACACTTCTGGTGCTTGGGGATATATTAATTCAGTACAAGGAACAACTCAAGAGAAGATATATTATTCATTAATTAGTGAAGGTGCAGTTGGAGTTGGCACAGGATTCGCAGCTGGTGAAACAATCACTGCACAAACTTCAGGTACAACTGCTCCACTTCTCGCTAATACAAGTGCAAACGAAGGACAATCTGGACGAGTTCTTGTATTGGCTGGATTAGGAACATCTCCAACGCTTGAAGTTAACGGTAGTATTGAATTCATTACTGGATTAGGTAATGGTGGATATAATAGTGATAATACTACTGGTGCTGATCCGTTTACATTTGTGATTTCAGGTGTAAGTCAGATAGGTCCCCAAGGTAAGGGTAACGTGCAGATTGATAGGGGACAGTGGACTACTACTGGTGCTGCTCATACTGGTGGAAATACAACTTTTGTTAAGTATCCAGTTCAAGGAGGTACATTTACACTATTGACTCCAGCAACTGATGCTGATACTACATTTAGTACAAGTACTATTAGTGGATTCAACCCTGGCGAATATTGCTTATCACCTACAAACGAACTTTGTAAGATTGCAAGTTTCCCAACTGCAAACTCTATGAATATCACTAGAGCACAGGATGGTGCTGGTATTGCTACTGCATATGCTATTGGAACACAGTTTACTTCAATTGGAGCAACTAGTTATATTGGTTCCGCTGAAGCTTGGAAAGATTTTACTGGTGTTGCTACTGACTTTAGAGCAACTATCTCAAATAGATTTGAAGATTCTGTTGGTAGTTACGTTAAGATAGATGATGAATTTACAAAAGTAACTGGTGTTACTACTGATACTTATGGTACTACTACTGTAACTCTTGTTGAAGAGAAAGCTGCTAAAGGTTTCGATGAACAGGATATCAAGATCCGTTACATCTTCAGTCAGGCAAGATTAACTGGACATGACTTCCTACAAGTAGGAACTGGTGGAACAGCAACAACTAATTGGCCTGATGTTCCAACACAAGACCCTGTTCAAACACAGGAAATTACAGAAGACTTCCCAGGAAGGGTATTCTATGTTTCTACTGATGAACAAGGTAACTTTAGGGTTGGTAAGTACTTCCGTGTTAACCAGGCAACTGGTGCTGCAACACTGAATGCTAACAGTTTCGATCTATCTGGTTTGACTTCAATTCGATTGGGTTCAATCGGTGCTCAGTTAGGTGCTCAAGTTAATGAGTTCTCAACTGACGGAACGATGTCACAGAATAGTAATGAGAAAGTGCCGACACAAGCTGCTGTTAGAACTTATGTTCAGACAAAAGATAATGAGCATTTGATAATGGCTCAAAATGCAGCAAACTTAGGTATATCAACTGCAGTATCACATGCTAATGCTGGTATAACCACTTTAACAAATGCTACAACTAATGCAATTCAGATTTCTGAATTCTTTGTTGGACAAATTTAAAGTTAATTACATCTATAAATAGTACAAGACTAAGAAAAGTTTAAAAAAATGGCATCTGGTATTTTAGGACAGTCTGCTCTAGCTGCTTCAACCAATACAACAGTATATACGGTTCCATCAGCAACTCATGCAGTTGTCAATATTAGCGTAGTGAATCGAAGTGCAGCTGCTGCAGCTCCTTTTAGACTAGCACTATCAACAACTGGTTCTCCAGGTAATGCAGAGTGGATTGAATATGATGTATCTATTCCCAAGAACGGTGTTCTTGAGAGAACAGCAGTTTCATTAAACGCAGCTAAGAATATAGTAGCATACACTACTTCGTCTGATGTAAGTGTAAGTGTATTTGGCATTGAACAGGCAGTTTAATTATTAATCGTAAATTTATTACAGAGGTATAACAAATGGCAGCAGATGTATTAACATACAATGCCTTACAGGAAATAAACCAAGAACTAAAGGCTGAATCTGCTGCATTAACAGCAGGTATATCTTCTGCTAGTGGTGGCGGCGGTGGTGGTGGAGCTGTTGATTACTCCGACCAAAAATTAATTCTTGCTGGTGCTGGTGCTCCTAATAGTGGCCTATGGTGTATGATACCAAAAGTAGCTGCTGAAGGTGGTGGTTGGACTGGTGGTTTTAGTGTTTGTGATACAACCTCTTATAAAAGATGTAACGCTCAGTGTACTTGGACTGTTCCTGCTGGAGTAACTTGTGCTCGATTCCAAGTTTGGGGTGCTGGTGGTGGATCTGGTACTAGTTGTTGTTGTGGTGGATCACCTAATGGTGGTAATGGAGCATACGCATCTATTATTATGCCTGTAACAGCAGGTCAAAACTATAATCTTTGTGCTGGTTGTGCTTATTGTTGTTATGCAGAAAGAGCGCAGATGACAATTGATGGTGAAGCATCATATGTACAAGGACAAGGATTAACTAACTTCTGTGCAGAAGGTGGTGAATCTAATATCTATTGTGAATCTAGAGAAAGACGACATAAAGCACAGTATGAACAGAATGGATTCTGTGCTTATATGGGATCTTGTATTTGTAATACTGGAACAGATTATTGTTCCGAAGAGCAGCAAACTGGTGGTTTAGGTCAACCAGATGATCATTATGATATGAATGATCAGGCTACTGCAAACCATAAAACATTCTACGGAGACGGACCAACTGGTACTGATGTATGGGGTCTTCCTGGACAATGGGCATACAATAGATATGTTTGTGGATCTAGAGATCACTGTACTTGGTCTCCAGGTGTATATGGATTCCCAACTTCATCTTGCTGTTGCTATTGCTTTAGTAATGAGAATGGTGGATGTTGTTTCCAAGCATGTTATTGTGCTCATCAAATTCCTGGTGCTGGTGCATTTGGTTACTCTACTTGCGGTGGAGACAACCACGGATGTTCCGATGTTGGTAGAATGGGAATGGTATGTGTTTCCTACTTATAAATAACTAAAAGAAAAAATCAGAGATCGTTAAAACAATGGCAAACATTACATCATCGTTTACTCAATTACTCCCGACTGAGGAATTCGTTGCTGGTATTTCTACAAATATTACTGGAAGTTATACGTATAACGGACCTGAAGAATTTGACGTTTGGGTTGACGACGCTACTGGTTATGTAATTAAGGTGGATGTGTCAACTGCTCCACCTCAAGCAGGATATACTAGAAAAACTATTAATGCTAAAGATAGTGCTCAACTACCTATGGCATATACATTATCACATCAATTCATTACTAATTATACTTGGACACACACTTATACTGATGTAACAATGAGTAATGGTGATGTTTGGAAAAAGATGAACAATCCTGATTTAAGGGATGTATATCAAGTTAAGTGGAATAAGGTTACTAGTAATTGGGAATTAGATCAAATACTAAAAAATGTTAAAAATGATAATAGAGATGAAGCAATAAGAAGAAGGGATTATGTTAAAACATATGGTGATCAATATGATTTTGGTGATACAGTCAATACTAAAATAGATCATTATATAGCTGGGATAGGAACATATCTTAGTAATAATCCTTACTATGAAACTTGGAAGTATATTACTCTTCCAGCTTCAGTAGGAACTATACCTAAGATTCCTGCAGATGTTCAAATTGAATTACAAAAAGTATCTATTGCTGGTGTTGGAGGTAATGTTTAAAAAATGGATGTATTAGTTTATAGTGCTCTGAATGAACAAGCAGCACTAAAAAAAGAAATAGCTGAGAAGCAGCAATGTTTATTTGATCTAAAAGAAAATAAAGGTGCTGGCGGCGGCGGTGCTGGCGGCGCAGATAACTCCGTTGCTTGTGCTAAAGCATGGTTAGCCGCTGACGGTGGTAATGAGAAAGCGATGTGGCTTTGTCCAGGAGACACTACCAAATGGACTGTTTGGGAAGGAACTGGATGGACTGGAGAAGTAAAAGTTTGTGATAATACTGGAACTTATCGTTGTAATGCTTCTTGTACCTGGACTGTTCCTTCTGGTGTAACCAGTATGAGAGTTCAGATGTGGGGTGCTGGTGGTGGTGCTAATAAACCACCTTGCTGCTGTGGACATACACCATTTGGATCAACTGGTGCTTATGCTTCTGTTATTGTTCCAGTAACTGCAGGTTGGACTTATACCTTATGTGCTGGTTGTGCTTACTGTTGTTACGGATTTACAACTACTGGTCATAGAAGGTGGAGAGGACAGTGTTCTTACATTCAAGGATGTCATTTCTGTAACTTCTGCGTAGATGGTGGAAGAGGATCTATGGGTAACTGGATGGCAGATTATGGTCATTTCTGTACTTGTAGGATTGCATATTACACGGGTAATGAAGGATTCCAATTCTGTAACCAAGGAACTGACTGGTGTGCCACAGGACAACAGTTTACTAATGAGATTGATTACGTTGCTGGTGCTGGTATTCATGGTGTTCTGAATGATATAGACGAACCAACTGCAGAGAATGTAGTGTATGGTATTCGTGGTATTTGGCCAAAACAATGTTGGGACGGCAACCATTACGGATATGAAATTAGCGCACCAACTCCTGGATTCCTAACAGGATCTGAAGCTGTTGACACAATATGTTGTGTTCAGTATACATCTGGAGTTTGTTGCGGATGTCAATGTTCTGCTTGGAATACTGCTTGCCATCGAGTACCTGGTGCTGGTGGATGGGGTTCACATGCTATGGGCGGACATAACAGTTTATATGGTGATAGTGGTAAGTTTGGTATGGTTTGGGTTTGCTACAAGTAGTATAACCCTCACATAAGATTTTTTATTAGGTTGACTATATACTCAACCGATGCTAAAATATTAAACATTGAGGTTTGACTTGAATGAATAAAGCTTTTTTTGTAAACGGTGGAGCAGGGCGTGTGCTTTGCTCTATGCCAGGTTTAGAGAGGTACGCCAAAACGCATGATGATTTTATAATCATAGCGGAATCTTGGTCTGAATTGTTTCTAAACAATCCAATCTTAAGAAATCATGTATATCCTGTAGGACATAAAGATTTATTTGAAGAGAAATTAAAAGATAAGAAAATTGTATCATTAGAACCTTATAGGGTAAATGAATACTTTACTCAGAGGTGTAATCTTATACAAGCATTTGATATAGAGATTAATGAACTTGATGAGATCCCTGAAACTGGAGAGATAAAATTAGATCTTAATAAAGAAGATCAAATTACTGGATACAATCTTGTAGAGGAGGTAAAACAAAATCTTAAACAAGATAAGGTACTTGTTTTCCAACCATTTGGACAGAGTGCCAAAGCTGAGGGTAATTTCATTTATGATAGTACTGGTAGAAGTTTTGAAGTTGCTAATCTTATTTCATTAATAGAAAAACTTAAAAAGAGTTTTGGTATTATATTAATGTCAGAAGTTGAGATACCAGGATGGACGAATATGGGTATCGCTGCTCCTAAAGGAATGGGATTGAATGGTTGGGCAGGAGTAATTAATGCTGCTGATCATTTCATAGGATGTGATAGTGTAGGGCAGCATCTTGCACATGCTGTAGGAACAAAGGCAACTGTAGTTATAGGATCTACTTATCCTGAAAATATATCATATCCAAGCAGTAAGAAATTTACTGTTATTGATAATGGAAAAGATAAAAGGCAATATAGTCCTATTAGAATAACATTTGATATGAATGCGGATAGGAATAATGAAGATCTTATGGTATTAAGTTCAGAGACTATTGATAAAATAGTTAAAGGTATAAAGAAACCAGCAGGTAAACAAATACCTATAAAGAGTGCTGTAGTGCCAACACCACAGAACACTCCACTTATGTCACCTACAAAATTGACTCCAGCAGTATCAAAATCTGTTGCTAGTCTTGATGCTAAACCTGTACGTAAATTTGGCGAACCTTTTGTTGTATCTAAAAAGAAGAAAAAGAAACCTATTGAAGAATTGTTAGATATTGAAACAACAAAATCTTGAGGTTAAATTATGAGTATAATTGTATCTTGTTCTCGTGGGCATAATGCCAGTACGACATTATTAGTTAATGGTGAAATTATATTTTACCTTGAGGAAGAAAGACTTTCTAGATGGAAACGTGATGGCACTCCCTTATTGGGGTTAACAAAAGTATTTGATTATGTTGATCATATAGATCATTTAGTTATATGCCACACTCATCGTAATGGTCCTCAAAGTGATTGGACAGGTGAAGATATCTATAGAGGATATATTAGAAAGTTAAGTAGGAAAAAATTTAATTTTAAAGTAACGTGTATTGATAGAATACATCACGAAATGCATGCAAGTTGTGCATTTATAAATTCTGGATTTGATACTGCTGGTGTATTGATTGCTGATGGTGCAGGTAGTTTCTTGCAGACAACAGTAACTGATAAAACAGTTTTTGAATTTGAATCAATATATCATGCAAGAAAACCTCTTGAAATGATTACCAAATATAAGCATTTGGGAACTGATGGATCTGTTGGGTATGTCACAGTAGATGAAGGTCGAGAGATATTCATTTCAGAGAATCCTGGTATAGTAAAAGAGTATGAAGCTGTTACTGCGTATTGTGGTTGGTCAACTATTGATGCTGGAAAAACTATGGGTCTTTCTCCTTATGGAAAAGAGAATCCTAATATTCCTCCGATGTTTAGAAATGGTTTAGGAAACAGAGATTTGTTTGTTCCTAATTATCCAAATGGTGCTCATATTATTGATGACAGGTATCCTATTTTACTAGAGGATTCTAATAATCATAAAGAAGATGAATGGACTCAGACTCAAAAGGATATGGCATATGCTATTCAAAGAGAATCTGAACAAGAAATGATCAAGTTAATACAGAAGACTTATGATATAACTGGTGAAACAAATATAGTTATTTCTGGTGGGTATGGTTTGAATTGTGTTGCTAACTATAAATTCAAACAAGAGTTTCCTGATTTTAATTTCTTTGTAGAACCTATTTCACATGATGGTGGTACATCTATGGGTGGTGCTTATTATGTTTATATTAATCAATACTTAAAAAAATATTCACACTTACCACAACTAAAACAACTTGATAACTTATATTATGGACCACAGTATGATCCTGATGAGTACTTAGGAGATGTTGATGATCAATTTGAAGTTACTGATGCTTCATATGATAGTGTTGCTAAGTTAATTCGTGAAGGTAATATTGTAACTATCTTCCAAGGAAGATCAGAGGGTGGTCCAAGAGCACTTGGTAATCGTTCTATATTGTTTGATCCTACTATTAAAGATGGTAAGGATATAGTTAATAGAGTAAAACGTCGTGAGTTCTTTAGACCATTTGCTTGTTCTATTCTTGCAGAGAAAGTTCATGATTGGTTTGATCTTGCAGGAATGGAAGATGCTCCTCATATGATGTATGCTGTTAAGTGTAATGAAGGTGTTGAAGATAAGATTCCATCTGTTATTCATGTGGATGGAACTTGTAGGATTCAAACTGTTACTAAGGAACAGAATGAGCATTACTATAATTTGATTAGTGCATTTGAAAAACTTTCTGATACTCCTATTCTGTTTAATACATCATTTAATCTTGGTGGAGATCCTTTAGTAGAAACTATTGAGGATGCTATTGATACTTTAGGTAATAGTGATATTAACTATATGTATCTACCAGAGATACAAAAATTAGTTCATGTTCCTTGTAATGATCTTAGAGAATTAATTCCACAATCTGATTATTCTCCTGATGTACAGAGATCAGAAGAGTTCTAATGGTAGAGACTGATATTGTTTGGTGCAACGGCACATTCGATATTCTTCATCCAGGTCACATAGAACTATTCAAGGTTGCTAGATCTCTAGGAAACAAGGTAATAGTTGCTACGGATACTGATGAGAAGATTCGTACTGATAAAGGAGAGCATCGCCCTATAAACAATCTTAGTTTTAGGGTTGCTATGCTTGAGGCAATCAAGTATATTGATGTTGTACATACCTTTGGTAGTAGACAAGAGTTAGAAGATCTAATTGAACTATATCAACCTGATATATTATTACTTGGTGATGATTGGAGGGATGGTGATGTAGTTGGTTGGGAACACGCTATGGAAACAAGACATCTTCCTAGAGTTGGTGGATATTCCAGCAGTAATATCATCAAAAAGATTAATGAAAGTACTGTTACTGGGTGATAGTTGTGAGGATGAGTATATCTATGGCAGATGTACTAGGTTAAGTCCAGAAGCACCTGTACCTATTTTAGATTATGCTAAGATACAGACCAAGTCTGGTATGGCAGGTAATGTATGTTTAAATTTACAATCATTTGGACTTGATATTACATTCTTAACTAATTCTGAAAAGATAGTAAAGACTAGGTTTATTGATGAGAGATCAAATCAACATATTCTTAGAGTTGATAATGAGGAGAGAGTAAAACCTTTATTAGTTCCTGTTTCTACTTCAAGTTTTGATGCTGTTGTCATATCAGATTATAATAAAGGGTATCTATCTACAGAAAAGATATTTGAAATTGTAGAGAGTGCCTCTTGTCCTGTTTTTATTGATAGTAAAAAAACGGTACTTCCTAATAAAGAGAATTGCTTTGTTAAGATAAATGATGTAGAATATGAGAAGTTACAGCACGATTGTTATATTGATAATCTGATAGTAACGAAAGGATCTGAAGGTTGTATTTACAAACAAACTTTATATCCAACAGAGAAAGTAAATGTATATGATGTAGTTGGTGCTGGAGATACTTTCTTAGCAGCACTTGTTTACGGGTATATAACTACTAACAACATAGAAGAATCCCTTATGTTGGGAAATAGGGCGGCAGCAATTGCTGTTCAACAATTAGGAACTTACATTTTAACTGAGGAAGATGTCCAAAAGATACTGTATTGATATTGATGGTACGATTTGTACACCAACTGTGGGTAGAGATTACCATAAAGCAGAACCTTGGCAGGATCGTATCTCAAAAATAAATAATTTATATGATGAAGGTAATTATATAATATATTTTACTGCCAGAGCGATGGGTAGGTTCTCTGAGGAGGAACATCTTATTGCAGGTGCAAAGGCTTCAGCAGTTCTATTTGAATTAACTCAGAAGCAACTTGAAGAGTGGGGTGCTAAGTATCATGAATTGATAATGGGTAAACCACATGCTGATTTATTCATAGATGATAAGGGAATGAATTGTAATGATTTCTTCACTAATTACAATTAAACATGTACCCAAGGGGTGGGGATATGAGAAATGGATTGCCAATTCTCCAGAGTATTGTGGTAAGTTATTGTATATTAATAAGACTAAGAGATGTTCTTGGCATTATCATAAATTAAAAGACGAAACATTTTATATTCAATCAGGTAGAATACATTTATTTTATGGTGATACAGATAGTCTTGAAGATGCAAAGACAACTATACTAGAACCTGGTGATAGGTTCCATGTGTATAGAGGATTGAGACATCAGATGGTTGCACTAGAAGATACAGAATTATTTGAGTTCTCTACGCAACACTTTGATGATGATTCTTATAGAATCTTTAAAGGAGATTGAGATATTGTGCTACGCTTACAAATTGATAGTCCCAAACCTTTTCTGCTATAGTTAGGTATTGATACTTTCCTTTTAGATGTTCTGGGAATGGAATGTATTCTATTTTTCCATTATATTTTGCTGCTATTAATTCACCAACACCTTTAAAACTAACTGGGCTACTGGTTCCTAAATCATAGATACCAGATGGTTTATCATTATTAAGAACGACTTCTACTATATCTCCAACCCAGATAAAATCTCTTAGGTACTTACCTGATCCTTCAAACAGTTTTAGTTTACCTGTTTC
>Ga0115011_10000564_pt1 | contig 29738 bp, 41 predicted proteins | sample TroAtlMetagenome_2_FD_88705 | JGI IMG/M metagenome (GOLD analysis project Ga0115011, IMG submission 88705) | Marine eukaryotic phytoplankton communities from Atlantic Ocean - Tropical Atlantic ANT8 Metagenome | ecosystem: Environmental > Aquatic > Marine > Oceanic | place: Tropical Atlantic...
AAAGATATATACATTTATATAAGTTCTGAAGGGGGTGATGTAGACTCGGCCTGTGCCATAATAGACGAAATCAATGGAGCTAAGAAGTTAGGATTTAATGTAAACACCATAGCTCTTGGAAAAGCATACTCAGCTGCTGCATATATATTAACTTTTGGGTCAAAAAAATACGCAACAGAAAACTCAACAATAATGTTGCATCCAATTTTGTTTGATTTAGATATGGATTATGTAGCAAACCAAAAAGCATATACGGCTTTTACTGATTACAAGTATGCAGATATAATTAATAAAGTTGCAAAAAATTGTAGGAAGAGAACAAAAACTTCTATTTCTAAATTTATAGAAGAAATACAACATGGACTTTGGCTTTGTCCAAAGGAAGCAAAAAAAAGAAAAATTATAGATGAAGTCTGGGACTACTCTTGGGAAAAAATAATAGATGAAGAAGGTCACAAGCGAAGAGATAAGAAAAGCTCAAGCGAATAGGGACAATATCAATGTCATGAACAAAATATGTTCAAAGTATACTGACATCATTCCCTACGAAGAGCTTGAGCGCTGCAAATTAGTAGCAGTGTGGCATTCAATAGAAAAGTACGATCCCTCCAAAGGAAACTGCAAGTTCACATCATTCCTGTGCAATAGACTGTTTTGGGAATGTCAAAAACAATTATATGAAATAAACAAAGCTAGAAGAATACCAAGAAACGAATACGCCTCCTCTTTAATATCAGACATCTCTGGTTTTGAAAAAGAGTTAGACGAAATTGAAGTCTTGGAACTCGTTCAACAACTGGACGAAGACTCTCAAAGAATAATCTTCAAAAGATTCTATGAGTCAAAAACGACAAAAGAAATAGGAAAAGAAAATGGATACGGTAGAGAAACAGCAAGAAGAAGAATAATAGAAGCGGTGGATAAATTGAAACAACTATGTTTACCGAGTTAGCATTTTACAATCATGATTCAACATATAAAGATTTGTTGTCTGTCGTATTTACATCATCTCAAAAAAGAGTTGATTGTGTAGCTATACCTTCTGGCTTTATGAGCCGTCTTACTGAATTTACAAACCATCAAAAGTTTTCTGTAGCTATTGATTTCCCTTACGGTCTTGGTGGAACATCTCTTAGAATTCACGAAATAATCCTTGCTATCAGACAAGGAGCTTCTTATATCGACCTAGTTTTGAATAACAGTTTTATTAAGGAAGAGAACTGGCGAAGAATACGGGAAGACTTGAAGTCTTGCCAAGCTGTCTGTAATCAGCATGGTATAGAGCTTAGAGTTATTATGGAATACCGATTGTTTCCTGTTAAGACCGTCTTATTGATGTGCGATCTCTTATACAACGCAAACGTCTACAATGTAATCAATTCTACTGGGTTTGTAGCTGACGATTTATCTGATAATGCTATCATCTCCTATGAAATACAGAGCAAAACAGGGGTTCAGGTCACGCCTTGCGTCAGGGCTTTTAACAAAGAACATGTAAAAATGTTTGAAGACCTAGACGTATATGCTCTCAGGCTTATTTCCTCCAAAGCTACAGAAGACATCATCTAATGGTGTATAATACTGTAGGATTGGACTCTTATTATAGGAACTAAAGGAAATCGTGCATAATAGTCATTGAGAAAGGTTTTTATTATGACTACTAGTGTACACAAGTCCGTCGTTGTTGCAGGCGGCAAAGCAACTGCAACTGTTACTTTTTCTGGCGCTGCTACTGCTGATCAAACGATCATCATTGTAGACGCGGCAGGTACTTCCAAGACCTATACTGCCAAAAATTCGACGACGGTAGCAAGTCTTCAGTTTATTAAAACTGCTGCTGCTGATGCTGCTACAGCTTTGAAGTCATGTATTGAACACGCTAATGGTCACAACGGTACTATTACTGTTGCTGATGATGGAGCTGGTGTTCTTACATTGACCCAAACAGTAGCTGGACCAGAAGGTAACGCAGGTAACGTTTTTGGAAGTGGAACTGGTATTACCGAAACTTTGTCTAATTGTACTGTTGTTGATTTTGCTGGTGGCGCAATTGCTGAAGCTAACGACAAAGGTACTATTGCAAACGGTGGTACTGTTGCTGGATCTAAGTTCCAAGGCAAATCACTTATGGACACCAATAAAGGCTCTAGAGCCTCTGGTGCTAAAGTTACTGCTCGAACTGGTAGCTCCTATGTACCCGGAATTGCTAAAGGTAATTCTAGTGGAACTTTGGCTTATAGTGGACCAACAACTAGATCTAAAGCTGACACGGGCTTCGTAATTAGAGGCGGTGTTGGTAATAAGATTTCTGGTGTTACACTTAACCCAATTCTTTATGGTGCTTCAGATACTACCAGTCGTAAGAGTGGTAATATCGCATACAGAGCTGCTTACCATAGTAAAGGTTTGCTTTCTGGACAAATCTTCAATCTCTACAGAGACCCAACATCTGCTCAGCCTTATAGAGGTGGAACAGCTGGTGGTGACGGTGGACTTCGACAAGATGATAATACTGCTAAGTCAGGTATCTCTGGTTGGGGAACTAGCCGAGCGCTTGCTGCTGACGGTGCTGCCGTTGTTGGTTTTGGTGCTGCCCCTAGAGCTGGTGAATTTGTAATCAAAGTTAGCTTCGTCACTCAGACGGACAATATGAAAGATTACAGCGCACTAACTGGAGGCTAATGTCCTATCTTTTTAGAATTGAGGTGAATCATGGGTTCAGAAATGCCAGCGCTCGCCGCTGTAATTGCGATTACGATGGGATTGTTAAAGGTAATAGAAATGTTGATTTCAAAGAAATCTTCCAAAGACTCTTGTTTGAGTCAGGAAGAAAGAACTTGGTTACAAGGACTACATGAATTACACGAACGATGTGACTCCGATGGAACACCATTAGTTTATGTTCCTCGCAGTTGGGCTGAAATTCAGCGCGACATGCAAAGAATAATGACAAAGATGGTAACAGACCAAAAAAGGATCGCAGATATTCTAGATAGAATTGACAAGAAGTTAGACTAGTTAGCTAGTAATTAATGGGGGTATAGGGTATTTACTCTTTACCCCCTATTTTATGGAGTAAAAAAATGAAAGTAGAAATGAAGAACAAAAAAGCAGCTATGGCAATAGTATCAGTACTTATTGCTCTATTTGTAGCCATATGGCAAAACGGAGGACTTGATGGAATTGTTATAGATGTACCGGGATCTGATCCTATTGAAGTAAATATTCCAGAAAGTTGTGACAATTGTGAAGAAGCTTGCGTATGTGATACTACAGGCAATGATTGTGACTGTGATGACAGTTGCGAATGCCCTAAGTGCGCCTGATAATTACGAAGTAGAAGTAGTTGAATACTGTGACTATGTAGAAATTAATCATGTGTACAGATACGATGAGATAGACGAGAGAGTGGTCTGCTATATGAAGCAGGCTATTTTCTGGTCTTTCAGAGAAGAGGTCTCACTGCCAGTAATGGACTCACAAGGTAAACCAACTGATGAATATAGAATGAGTTCTGGCTTCGTGGTTCGAGACTACGTTGTATTAAAGATGGGCTGGAGTAATAAACAAAAGACAAGATGGAATTTTATTAATGGGAAATGGCACTTTACTTTTTATGATATGAACAGTGATACATACACACGAGTCATATGCAAAAGTATTAAAGTTAGTCACACAAATTATGATGTTGAACGTAGAAATCTCAAGCTAATAAGAAAAGAACATAGACACGAATTTATGGAGCATAGAAAATGAAATACCCACAACTAAAGGCTCGGTGGATAACTTCCCCTGACCCAAACATTACAAAACAAATAGTTAGTGCTTACAGAGTTCTTACTAATGAAGACACTGGTGAACCTTGGAACGATCTTCTTTTTGAAAAAGAAGTAGAACCTTGGGTTAATGAATTAGAATTCGTTGTTCCGGCATGGGATGTAAAAGGATCATTAATTGATACCTATGCAAATATTTACACCACAGTTCAAGCAATGACAGATAATTTTCATTCTACAGCTATAGAATCCAATACAATTATTCTTGAGTCGTTTAGTGTTGAAAGCGTAAATGGAGTTCACCTTGAAATGAGTCCATTTCCAGAATATTATAAAGAAATTGAAGAGCCTGCTCTATACGTTTACCCGTTGGCTTCAGGGGTTATTTAGATGAATTGGCAAGATATACACGATCAGGCCATCGTATTTGATTGGCACAATCACGGCACACTTAAAAATTTCTTATTTGATCGCTCTCTCGACGGTAAAGACTCTAGGTTTTTAACCAAGTTATACAAAAGAGCTTTCTGGCCTCTTAGCGAAAGAAACACATTACCTAAAATGGAAGAAGGTGGATTGAATGTAATTCTCTCTACATCTTATATACCAGAAATAGAATGGGTAGATGATCAAAAGCTAATAAAGTTTCTCAAGTGGCTTTACCCCTCAGTAAACAAAAGAGTATTTGAGCCAACCTACTTCGACGCAACTAACGCAATGATGGATCGTATGGAAAAAGAGGTTGAGTCATACAACGAAATATCACTCTCTGACAACAAATTTGTTTTTGTAAAAAGCATCAGAGAATTAGAAGACGCTATCGTTAATAGCGACATAGCAATGATTCATTCTGTTGAAGGAGGCCATTCTCTTAATGGAGAACTGGCAAAGAAAAGAGTCGATGAATCTACAGCGCTAAAGCCTTTAGTAAGAGACGAGATTCTAAAAAATCTAGAGCATTTTTATAATAGAGGAGTGGCATACCTTACACTCGCTCACTTCTACCCAAACCATTTAGTGTCTCCTGTATTCCCATATCCAGAATACGGTATTAAAAGTAGTAACTGGAAACAGCTTATGGCTGGCTGGGATATGAATAAAGGTTTGACATCTGCTGGTAAAAAGGTGGTGGAAACCATGAAAGAGATGGGTATGATAATAGATATCAGTCACTGTACGCCCAAGGCTAGGCAAGAAGTATATGATATTGTAGGAAATGATTTATCAAAAGTTATAGCAAGTCATGTTGGTTCTTTCTCTATAAATCCAGACCCCTACAATCTGGAAGACTGGGAAATTAAATGGCTGGCAGATCACAACTGTCTAGTCGGTTTAATCTTCATGAACTATTGGTTAAGCCCAATAGATTCTGGGCTTGGATTAAAACACATAGAAAGAACAATTGACCATATAATAAATGTAGCTGGCGACGAAGTGTTGGCTATAGGAACAGATTTTGACGGATTCACAGACCCTCCAGATGAGATAACAGATATATCTGAGTTACCTAGATTTACCAGATACTTGTCTTCTCTAAAAGGCGGAGTAGATAAGGATAAGTATTCAACTGAAACAATAACTAATATACTAGGTAGAAATTCCCTAAGATTTATCCTTGAGGGATGGGGTAAAAAGAAATGAAAAAATATATAGAAGCATTAAAGCAGTATGCTGAAGAAGCTACTACTAGTGATCCAAAAACCGGAGCTTGTTGGGAAGGTTATCAAAGAGTTCCTAATACTAAGAAAGGCGATCCGGGATCTTGCGAAAAGATTAATGCAGGAGAAGTTGAAGCAGATTATAAGTATGAAAACCCAAGAACTGGAGAAGTGTTTATATACTCAAGAAGAGGCATTTACAAAAAAGATGGAGTAATGCTAGTATATAAAGGAAAAGCAGAACATGAAAATTAACAAAATGGAAGGCAAGATATTGGTCTTGTAAAATGTGGCAATATGGCAAATAATAATAGACTACAATCTATCTTAGAAAAGCGTCGTCAAAAACATCAGATCAAGTCTGATAAAAAAGACGATAAGCAAGAAAAGAAAGATAGCAAAAGAGATTACAGACTTGAAAAAATCAATGCTGTAAAAGAAAAAATCTATGCTGTTGCAGCCAAAAGGAAGTGGCTGTTTTTAATCATAGCAGCTGCGATAGTAGCCTACTTAGTCATTTTCAAAGGCGGGTTTAGCTTTGGTGGCGGAGCAGGCATTTTAGAGAAGATTAAAGGCTTCTTTTAATTTTTTATATTAAGGAAAAGAACTATGGAAAAGGTCAAAGCCTTATTCAAAAGTCGTCGTTTCTGGACTGCCATTGGTGGTGTGGTTGTAGTAGCCGCTCAGGAAACACTTGGATTAGACCCAGAAACAACTAACCGAATTGTAGCATTAGCTGTGGCTTGGATTCTTGGTGACTCTCTACGAGTTACTTCTGAAGAATCTGCATAGAACTATATGCAAACATTTAGCAGTTCGTCTATAATACTATAGGCGAGCTGCTATTTTTTTTGGGATTACGATATGGCTAAAGACGAGAGACATTTATTAATTTTTTCTGCTAAGTGGTGTGGCCCTTGTAGAATGATGAAGTCTATGGTTTGGAATGACCCTAGTGTACAGGAAAGTTTAGAAGACTTTGATTCTGTTAGCTTTCTAGACATAGATGATCCACAGCATAGACAAATGGCTGTTGCTTATAGAGTTCAGGCAGTTCCTACAATTTATATTGTAGACGAAGAAGGGGTTCCCAAAAAAGCAGCCAGTACAATGGACGTAAGAGGTACTTTAAGTTTTTTAGGTTAAAAAAATGAAAGAGAATCATCAAGTAGTAGTATTCATGGCTGAGTGGTGTCCTCATTGTGCAAACATGAGAAAATATGTTTGGACTGATGATAGAGTACGCCAAGTAATGAGTCAGTTTCATAATTCAAAACCTGCATATGTTATTTGCAGCAAGCCTCAAAATAGACATCTGGTAGATGAATTTGAAATAGAAAAATATCCAACCGTCGTTATTATGGATGAAGATCATAATATCAAAAAACGTGCTAATAATATGGATGCGGAAGAAGTAATAGAATTTTTAGAAAACTTCAATGAATAAAAACTCTACAGTTTTAGTAACTGGTGGTCAAGGTTGGATTGGCATAGCTCTTGGTCAGTATCTTTCAGACCAAGGTTTTACAGATGTTCAAGTTCTAGCTGGCAATACACATGGCATAGATCTTGGCCTAGATTCAGTTATTGGCTGGGCTTTTCAAACAAACCCTGAAATAGTTGTACATTTAGCAACAAGACTTCCAACGCAAGAACTTTCGTTGGATTATCCTGCTGCCCTTATGTATGAAAATGTATTAGTAACTTCTAAAGTCATGGAAGAAGCTAGACTTTCTGGGTGTAAAAAGTTTATAACAATTTGGGAATCTTCTTGTTATCCAGAATTTGCTGAAACTCCCTACAAAGAATCAGATTTGTGGGAAGGCGCTCCTCATTGGACTAAAAGATATTATGGTAATGCAGCTAAAACACTAATGGAAATGAACATGGCTTTTAGCACTCAATTTCCAGAGTTTGTTGGTGTTAATCTTATATTTCCAGAGGTATATGGGCCGGGATCAGGCTTTGATCTTAGAAAAGGTAAAGTTATTGAATCAATAATAACTAACTTAAAAGCATCTGAAAAACATGATTCTCCTTTGAGAATAGAAGGGGACAGCGAATCTTCTAGGGACTTCTTATATATATCCGATGCTGTAAATTCTATATATCATGCAATCATGTTCGCAGATGAACCAAACACTTACAATGTGTCGGATGGACATGAAATAAGCATCAAAGACTTACACGTTAAAGTTAAAGAAGCTTTTAATATCAAAATTCCAATAGATTGGCATGAAGCCGAGATTGACGTTTTGAAGAAATCCGTTATGAACACATCGCTTATAAAAGAAGATCTCGGCTGGGAACCAAGAGTTGACTTAGATCGTGGCCTTAACTCTATGGCTCAATGGTACAAAGCAAATAGACTAAGCTCAGATTATATACCAGAAGATACTATCTCAATACTATGATAAACGCAATCATATTCTCAAAAGACAAAGCTTGCCAATTAGAGCTTCTTCTTAGATCTATCAGAAGAAACACATCAAATCTTTTTGATATAAAAGTTATATACGAAGCATCAAATGGTGTTTTTAACCAAGGATATGAAAAACTAAAAGAGGAAACATTTTACCACACAAAAAGAGATGTTAATTTTCCCGTTAGATGGCATGAAAGAACCGAAGACAACATAAGCTTAGACATTCTAAATATATTAAATGAGGATAGAGATCTAACATGCTTCTTGTCTGATGAGGATATACTCTTCTCAAGTCCTCCTTCTTACAGGGAGATACTTAATCTATTCAGGGAGAAGCCTGTTACGTCCTTATCGCTTAGACTTGGAAACAATACCATCATTCAGAATCCTTACTCTGCAAAGGATTATTTTATTGATAAGCCTAGAACTGGAGAGTTTCTGTTCGACAAATTCTTGTTCTGGAACGCTTCTGACTTAAAGCCATTCACAAACTTCGCAATACCCTTCTCTTCTCATGGACACATTCACACAACTAAATTAGTTAAGTTTGTACTTGAGCAAACAAAGATTAGTTCTTTTCAAGACTTTGAGAAAAGTCTACAAGACAATTTATACATGGGAGCCTTTGGTTCTCTAATACCTCCTTATATGGCTTGCTTAGAATATAATGTATTAATAACAAACATAGCTGAAAAAATTTCAGACCCTAAACCATTTGATTATGGTACAGGGGATTTTGGTATAAATGAAAGATACCTACAAGATTACAAAATAGATTACGACTTCTTTAAGTTTAGTGGTACATCTAAACCATTCCAGCAATTTATAACAAGGTTCCACCGTGAAGATTATTTGCACTACAGTCGTCAGAGCGGCTAAACAGGGTGACATACATGGTGGTCTGTATGTTATAGATACAGAAAGTGGAGACATACTACATCATGCACCTTATGAAATGGATTTTGTTAACGATAATGAGCGTGGAGGAGAAAGAGGTCTTCGTGGCGTTTGCGTTCTTCATGACCGCATTATCGTTTCTGATTCTGCTGGCTTTATTGAGCTAGATAAAAATACTTACGAAATAAAAAGAACATTTCAAGACAGAGAATATTTCAAGAGTATACATGAGATAGCCTTTTTTGACGATCATATCTGGGCAACATCTACAGCTTATGACGCTATAGTCAAACTAGACCTTGACTTTAATATAAAAGGCTTCTGGGAAATACTAGGGAAGGATGTAGACAATCACAAGATTCTCACTGGAAAGGTAGAGATAAATCCAGACACTAAGTCTGAGAAGGATTCTTATCACATCAACTCTATATTCGCTACAGAAGACAGACTTTTGTTCTCTGGTCTACTAACACCTTTATACGATTTCAACACCTTTGAGGAAGTCTGTAAGATACCGATGGTTCAGACAACTTCTGGACAGTTAGCGAATGGGTTCGTTCATAACTTTTATGGGTATGATGATTTCTTCACCATAAACTTCACCACATTTAGTTCTTTAGGACTTTCTCATGATGGAGAGAACTTTGAACATTTTGGTATACCAAGAGCTTCCGATGTAAAATACCAAGTGGACGAAATTGCTTCAAATAACTGGAATAGAGGACTCGCTAGAGGTGGTGGAAAATTATTCATTGGCTCATCACCTGCGAGGATTTTAGTTTTTGACATTGAGACAAAAACTTTCGAGACAGAAATAAAACTAGAAAAAGACATGAGACACGCTATTCACGGACTAGAGGTAATCGAATAATGAAGATCAACTTAGACCTTGCCAAAAAAAACAAGGTGGAAAAACTAAAAATTTCAAAAAACCAAGCGGCTTGGCTATTGCCTGAGAATGACAATTTTCGTAAGATGATTGCTTATTCTTACAACGATTCCATCACTTGGGTTCATCCAGAGTACAGAGATGGGAAAAACCGTAAGAAATAAAACCAAAAAAGACAAAAAACGTCTAAAAGAAAGCCGACGATTACGTCTCAGGAAGTATAATTCTAAAGATGCGGCTTACCCCAAGTAGGTCTTACTTAAACAATCTTACAGGTCTAAATAAAAGAAAAGTAGGCATTGCCTCACTAAGTGTATAATAACTTGTTGGGTTATAAAGAGCTTCTTGCAAAAGAGAGCTAGAGCGACACAAACTCAACAAGCCTATGTTGCACTAAGTGAGTAGTTTTATCGTGTTTACCTTTACTCTAACGAATCGCTTAGTATAACAGGTGTCGCTCTATTTTTTTTCAACAGTCCATTCTATGGACTTTTTTTAATATAATTGCTCGGATAAAAAATGACTTCAGAGATCAAAGTTAAGAAACGCAATGGAAGACTGGAACAAATCAATCTTGACAAAATCAACAAATGCGTTGAAAGATCTTGTGAAGGATTATCAGATGTTAATGTCAGTGAAGTAGTATTAGATGCAAGTCTACAGCTATACAATAAAATAACTACGTCTGAAATAGATACTGCATTAATAATGTCGGCTCGATCCAAAATAGAACAAGAGCCTAACTACAATTATGTTGCTACGAATCTTTTGCTTTCTAGTTTGTACAAAGAAGTCTTCGGCAAGAGTGTAAATGGTGACTTCTTAGACGAATACAAATCGTCTTTTATAAAGAACATCAAAGCTCTAGTCAAAGAAGATAGATTAAGTGAAGAGATCTTGAGTTATGACTTAGAGCTTCTTAGCGAGAGTTTAGTTGTAGATCGTGACAAAAATTTCAAGTATCTTGGAATCCAAACACTGTACGACCGATACTTCATACACAAAGAAGGTCGCAGGATGGAGACTCCACAAGCGTTTTATATGCGAGTTGCAATGGGTCTTTGTTTGAACGAAGAAGACAAAGAAGCCAAAGCTATCGAAATTTACAATATGATGTCTGAGTTTAGATACTCACCATCTACTCCAACTCTCTTCAACAGTGGAACTTGTCATTCTCAATTATCCTCTTGCTATCTAAGCACAGTGGACGATTCTATTGACGGCATCTTTGGCACTATTCATGGTCAAGCTAGACTCTCAAAGTATGCTGGAGGTCTTGGTGTAGACTGGAGTTCTGTTCGTTCTACCGGCTCTTATATTAAAGGCACAAACGGTCAGTCTTCTGGATTGATTCCGTGGCTGAAGATATTCAATGATACTCTTGTCGGCGTGAATCAGGGCGGTAAACGTAAGGGTGCTGGATGTGCTTACTTGGAAGTATGGCATCTTGATGTTGAAGACTTTTTAGATTTAAGAAAAAACACTGGCGATGATCGTCGTCGTTGTCACGACATGAATACGGCACTGTGGATTTGTGATGAGTTCATGCTGTCAGCTCAGAAAGGAAGAGATTGGTATTTATTTGACCCATCTGAATGTCCTGACCTACATGAAACATATGGTAAGAAATTTACAAGAGCATATAATAAGTACAAAAAGATGGCGAAAAACGGAGAGATTAAAAACTTCCGTGTCATAAACGCCAAAGACTTATGGAAGAAGATGCTTAAATCCCTTTATGAAACAGGGCATCCATGGATTACTTTCAAAGATCCTTCTAATATTCGTTACAGTAATAAACATGAAGGTGTTGTTCATTCTTCCAATCTATGCACAGAGATACTTCTTCATACTAAACCAACAGTGTATGAAGATGGTGAAGTTGTTGAAGTAGGAGAGACTGCTGTCTGCAATCTTGCCTCCATCAATCTTGAGAATCATATTAAGGTTCGCACTATTGATTGGAAAAAGTTGCAGAAGACAGTAGAGGTGGCTATTAGAGGCTTGGATAATGTTATTGATCTTAACTTTTACCCAACAAAAGAAGCCGCTAAGTCTAACCTAAGAAATCGTCCTGTTGGCTTAGGCATTATGGGTACTCACGGCTTACTACATAAGCTAGGAGTTGTTTACAACTCTCAAGATGCTGTTGTTCTCTGTGGCAAGATACAAGAATTTATCTCTTACCATGCTATCCTCACTTCTTCTAAGTTAGCAAAGGAGCGAGGACACTACGAATCTTACGAAGGTTCTGAGTGGAGTTATGGTAATTTACCTATTGACACTTACTGTCAACTGATGAACGAGAGACATCCAGAATACTTAAAGAGTGGCGGGAATAATCATTACAAAGCTTCCGACTTTGAGAAGATGGACTGGGATAAGGTTAGGACTCACATAGCTGAATATGGAATGAGAAATTCAAATGTTATGGCTATAGCTCCTACTGCAACCATTTCTTATATACAGGGATGTTCACAATCCATTGAGCCTGATTACTCAACCCTCTTTGTCTACTCAACCTTGAGTGGTGAGTTTACAATGATCAACGAATACTTTGTAGAAGCCGCAAAGAAAAAAGGTATATGGGGAAAAGATTTAGTTGAAGCTCTTAAAGCTGCTGACGGCGATGTTATGTCAATAAATTTAGACGAAGAACTACAGAGAGAGTTTAAAACTGCATTTGATATTGAACCAAACATTCTGCTTGATGCAGCAGCTGAAAGACAAAAATGGATTGATATGGGAGAGTCCCTGAATCTTTATAATAAAGGCACTAGCCTTAAGTATCTCAACGATATGTATATGCACGCTTGGGAGCAAGGATTGAAAACAACATATTACCTAAGAAGCAAAGCTGCTACGAGGATTGAAAAGTCTACGGTTCAGACAACAAAAGAAGAAGTGCCTGAAGAAGATTTGAGTCAGGTTAAAGCTTGCTCACTAGATGACCCAGATTGTGAAAGTTGCCAGTAATGAAAAAGACTAAAGAAATTATTTCGGACAAGGTTGCAGTAGTTAATCAAATTCTTCCTCACACAAACAAGTGGGCGTGGGATTTGTTTATTGACGGTGCGGCTAATAATTGGATGCCAACTGAAATTTCAATGGCTAAAGATATTGAACAGTGGCGTTCTGATTTGCTAACCAATGACGAGAAATTAGTAGTAAAGAGGTCTTTGGGGTTCTTTGCCGGTTCAGAGTCTTTAGTAGCTAACAATCTGTTGCTAAGCATTTTCAAATATGTAACTGATCCTGAGTGCCGACAGTACATTCTCAGACAGGCGTATGAAGAAAGCCTGCATAACCTAACTGTTGTTTATTGTTGTGATTCTCTTGGTTTAAAGATTGATGAAGTTTACGAAGCATACAACTCAATTCCTAGCATCAAAGCTAAAGATGAGTTTCTAATGAATATCTGCACAGATATTAATAGAACAGACTTCAACATCAATACATTAGAAGGTAAAAGAGAGTTTTTAAGGAACATCATCAGCTACTACATCATATGTGAAGGAATCTTTTTCTTTTCTGGTTTCGCAATGCTGCTTTCTTTTAATAGACAAAATAAACTTCCCGGAGTTGGAGAACAAATCCAGTATACGCTTCGTGATGAAAGTCTTCATATTAAATTTGGAACTACTTTGATTAATAGAATCAGAGAGGATAATCCAAAGGTTTGGACTAAAGCTTTTGAAAAAGAGACTTTAGAACATATAGATAAAGCTATGGAACTTGAACTGGCTTACGCTAGAGATGTTTTACCAAATGGTATTCTTGGCCTTAACTCGGACATGTTTATTGATTATGTCCAATACATAGCCAATCGCAGATTAGAAGACTTGAATCTCCCAAGTCCTTATGAAGATACAAAGAATCCATTTCCTTGGCTTAGTGAGATAATTGATTTAGAGAAATGCAAGAACTTCTTTGAGACTCGTGTTACTGAATACGCAGTCGGAAACATAGAAGATGATTTCTAATGCTTAGAAGCATCACGGTAAACAACGACATGCTCAGATGGCTAGCTGAGCAACTGAACAAAGAAACAGAAGCTGGTAACAAGATTACTAGAAGCACTCTTTCCAACTTGATTTGGAAATATGAAAAGAAGGAAGAAAAGTGACTTACGGTTATAAACATTTTGAAGTTAAACGGTTGTATGAATCTGCTAAAGCTCCAACCAAAGGACATATGGATGATGCCGGTTGGGACTTATATGCTTTTGAAACAGTTTCTATACCCGCTGGAGCTACCGTTCTTGTTTCTACTGGCATTTCTATGGCTATCCCTAAAGGTCATGTGGCTCTAATCTGGGATAGGTCTTCAATGGGGGTCAAAGGAGTTCATAGGCACGCAGGCGTTATAGACTCTGGCTATAGAGGTGAAGTAAAAGTTTGCCTGCACAATACAACAAAACATCCGTATCATATAGAAAGAGGCGACAGAATCGCACAAATGTTAATACAAGAAGCCCCAAACTTTATACAACATGTAGTTCACGAACTAGACTCAACAACTAGGGGCGATGGAGGGTTTGGTTCTACAGGTAAGTAGTATGACTAGAAAAAAGAACAATGAGTCAGGATATACTACAAGACGGAAGGCTTTAAAGCCAAAAACGGAAAACCAAACAGATTACATCAGGATCATATCAGAAAATGATGTAACCTTTTGCACAGGGCCAGCAGGTACTGGTAAAACAGCAGTAGCAGTTGGTTTAGCTTGTGATTATTTATTAGATAAAAGGGTTGAGAAGATAGTTGTTACTAGACCTGTAATTGAATCAGGTAGAGGACTAGGTTTCTTGCCCGGAACTTTTGAAGAAAAGATACACCCTTATCTTGTTCCTGTATTAGAAGAGATGCAATACAGACTAAATAGCAATAGGGTTCAAGCTTATAGAGAAGAAGGCAAAATTGAAGTTGTTCCTCTGGAATATATGAGAGGACGAAACTTTCATAATTGCTTTATGATATTAGACGAAGCTCAAAATGCTACGTTTGAACAATTGAAAATGTTCATAACTAGAATTGGTTGGGATTCAAAAGCTGTCATCAATGGAGACATTGATCAAACCGACTTAGCAAACAAAGATCGTGGAGGTCTTGAAGAGTTCTTAGAACGTCTTGATGATGTTCAGGGAGTTGGTATTGCCGAGTTGACAGAAGATGATATAATTAGGAACAAGATTATCTCTCGTATTTTGGATGCACTCTACGACTAATGCCTACTTACGATTATTTATGTAACGATTGCGACTCTGAATTTGAACGAGTGCATGGCTTTGGCAAAACTCCAGAGCCTTGTCATTGCGGCAGTTCAAACATTAAAATAGTAATCAATCAAGTTCCTATGGGCTTCGTCAAAGGCGAGCCAACGACTCTTGGTCAGCTTGCTGAATCTAATACCAAAAATATGGGACGGTATGAACTTCAGGATAAAAGAGCGCAGCAAGAAAAAGGTAATCTTAAAAAGAACAAACCTAAAGATTGGTGGCAAAAGTCTGGAGACGCAACGAAAACTGACATTAATAAAATGTCTAAAGCTCAGAAAGCCAAGTATATTAAAGAAGGCAAGAAGTGATGTCTGAGGACATTAATGAGGATAATAACTTACGAATTGAAAACATTGAACACTTTGAGGTACAATGTGCTGACTGTGAAGAACACTTATATAATCTTGTAAAACTTAGAGATGGCGATAAGAGAGTCTTGCTAATAGTTAAATGTCCTTTTTGTGATGGTGAAAGCTGGACGCATGACATACATGGAGAATATTTGCAAGCTCCTCCAGAGGATTTAATTGTTGAAGAAGTTTGGCAAGAAGAAGAAACATTTTACATCTCCTTGAAAGGGGTTGATGATGACTGAAGACATTTCTGAATTCATAAAAGACAAAGATATTGAATACACTTTCTATGGCAAAGATGGAGAAGTTCTATCTGAAGAGGTGGCACACGCTTGTGCTTACATCTTGTCTGGGGAGGATTCTAAATTTTACTACGTCAAAGTTTATAGAAGTGAGTTGTTTGATCCTGAAGGCATTGATGCAAACAAAATCAGTTCTGTTCACACCAAGTTTTCAAAAGTCGGCAAAGACATCTTTGACTTCTATTTGAATTACTTGACGAATAAAGAAAGAAATCAATTTACTTGGGCCAAAAGAGGAATGATTAATGTCTAAGAAAACTGGAAAACTAAACAAGGTGGAAAAGTTCTACATAGAGAATAACTCTGACAAAGAAGTTTCTCAAATTGCAAAAGATTTAAATAGATCTGAAGCTTCTGTTAAGAAACATATGAAAACTTCGCCCAAACCAGAACATACATCTGAAGCTAAGTCTGGTGATGCATCTAGTCTTATGGGTCATAATGATCGTGGTTCTACAGTTATGACACCCGCTGCTTCTGAGTTATCTGATGAAACCAGAGGCAAGAGGCTTTCTAACGGAAATCACGCTGCAATTCATAAAATCAAATAATGCAACTGACAAAAGAATTTGACGATTACATAGTTGGCTATGCAGACAAAAATCCGATTTGGATAGTAACCTTATCTAATGGTGAAACTGTCTACCAAGACGACGATAGACCCAACGTTGAGCCTCCTAGCGCTTGGGTTAGACTTAAAAAATACTGCGAAGAAAATAATCTTCATATAACTAATTTGAAGATTAGGAATCGAACTCATATAGAAGAAGTAGGGCCGGATTACGATGGATACTTTTTCTGCAAAGGTGCTGGAGCTTTGATGTTCAGCGACTATGTTGTTCATACATACAGTATTGGTGTATTAAAGGGTGAGACTTTGAAAGTCCAAACTTGGAGACTTCCTGAGCTTATTCCTGAAAGATTTGAGGAGAGAGATCCTTATCAATCTCCTGATTGTTTGATAGCTAAAAAAGGAATTTTGAATGAACAAAAATTACAAACACAAAACGACAGGGCAGGAATGTAACGCTGCCCAATACATTGCTGAAATGGTTTGCCTCAGAGAGGCAGAGAAGCAAAGGGTTGGTAGGCCAGCCTATGCGCTGTGGAATACTGAGACATGGCAAAAGAAATTCAAAAGCCAAGTAACAAAGGCTTATAGTCTACTCAAAGAATATAGCGAAAAAGCTATTATCAATGCCTTGAACTCTTATAAAGGCAAAAACATATATTCTCTTCGTGTCAGGTTTCTTGAACCGATAATTAAAATTGAACAAAGAAAGCTTGATGAAATAAACAGTAGAGAAATAAAAGAAGTAGAATACAAAGACAACACTTTAGAAAAACCAAGACAACCCTTCGGAAAGAAGGGCAAGTTGTCTAGATTTAAGGATTTAGAAAATGAGTGATGCAGCATTAAAGACTATCACCAAAAAGTATGGAAACATACTTGTGAACGGAGCTGACGTTTTTGAAGAGTTACAACACATGCAGGTCATTCCTGTCAGTCCATCATTAGACTACGCTCTTGGTGGAGGCTTCAGAGAAGGGACTTGGATTCAAATGATTGGAGATCCAAAGTCTGGCAAAACAACAACTGCTTTGCAGTTTGCTGCGGCCTGTCAAAAGAAAGAATACGGCGAAAGACCTATCTTCTATGTAAATGTAGAAGGAAGACTTAGCACCAAAAATTTTGAAGGTGTTCATGGTCTAGAAGCTAGTAAGATCACTGTTGTGCAGTCTGAGGGAGAGACTCTTAGTGCAGAAAAATATTTAGGCGCTGTAGAAAAAATAGTGAAGTCTCATCCTAATTGCGTAGTGATAATTGATTCAATATCTAGCTTTATAGCACAGAAGGATTTAGATGAGGAAGTAAGGGGTGACTATAGACCCGGAGTTCCAAAGATACTATCCAACTTCTGTAAGAAAATGAGTAGTGTAGTCCCCAAGCAAAAAGCTATCATTATTATGATTACTCACTTCATTGCTAATACTGGTGGTATGGGCAAAAAGAAAGTAGCTGATGGTGGAGTAAAAGTTAGGTATCAAGCAGATACTATTTTGGAGATCGCTTGGATTCAAGCTTGGAAAGACAAGACTGATGGTCGTCAGGTTGGACAGGCTTTACACTGGAAAGTAGTAACCTCTGCTCTTGGAGGTTTTGTTGGAGCCGAAGCTATTGGATGGCTTCGTTATGGAATGGGTATTGATTACAAACAAGAGCTATTCGACCAAGCTAATGACTTTGACTTAATATCAGCAGCAGGAGCGTGGTACACATGTGACTTCTTAGTTGATAATCCTAAGCTAATTAAGAAACTTTTAGAAGCTGAAGGAATTGACAAGGAAGACGAAGAGAAAATCACGAAGCTGGTTAAGTTTCAGGGTCAACAAAAGCTCAGAGATTTTCTTGATCAGAATGATCTTTGGTCAGCTTTGCAAGATTCATTAAAGGAAATGCTGTTTTGAAAGCCATAGGTTTCGATGGCCGTGAAAGAAATTGGAACCTGTCAAAATGCGTAGTTTTAGGGGATCAGACGAGACCCAGAAGTAAATTGCATATTTTAGCAAGAAAGTTACTCCGCGAACAGTTTCCCTATGATACAATTCTTGAGGAAGTGCCACTTGTTGGTTCTCATAAGCCCTCAAGAAAATCTACGCTTTATGTTGACTTCTTCATTCCGTCTCATTCGTTGGCGGTGGAAGTTCATGGGCGACAACATTTTGAGTTTGTTGCTCATTTTCATGGAGACCACAAAGGTTTCAGGAAATCAAAAGCTAGGGATAGAGACAAATCTAACTGGCTTTTGAACAACGATATCGAACTTATTGTTTTAAGTTATTCAGGAACTGAAGATGAATGGCGACAATCCATTATCAATAGATAGACTAGAAGAGTTTGTAGGTAGGTTAGACGCATACATGTCCGATGTTGTCTACGTAGAACCAAACCCTGAAGTAGAAAGAATACTATCATTAACAGGCTTTGAGCTTAAATCACTTACCTCAGAGGAATGTTGCGAGAAGGCATACGCCATATACAACTACTGTAATTTTCTACAAAAGAAACATAACAAGGAAGTTGCTAAAGCTAAATGGTGCGAAGAATTTATAAACTACGCAGTTTCAAAAGTTTCAAATCAGTTTGATAAATACACCAAATGGGAAGTCAAGGTTAATTCTGTAATAAGGGAAGACGACTTTGTACAAAAGGTTTGGCGTGTAAAAAGAGTGGTTGATGGCAACGTAGCCTCATCACTAGATATTATAAGAGACATTAGAAAGCAAGCAGACACACTGCTTGAACTAAGCAGAAGAAAGTACAGTAGGGGATAACATGTCACCACTAGAACTAATAAAAAACGGAATACTAGATAATGATTTTGAAAAAATTATTCAAGGGTATGCTCTTCTCACGGGAGAAGAAGTCAGACCAGAAGAAGCAACCAGAGCAACAGAAGCAACAAGCTCAAACACAGACGACCCCGACAAAGTGTCAGAACAGGTGTCGGTGCGGTCGGAGATAGAAGACTTTACAATGAAACGTGATAGTCTTCCCTCTGGTCAACATGGAAGAAAAGAATCAATACAAGTTGGAGAAAATCAATTTGTAGATGACAGAACAGAGGCTGTAGGAGAAGAGTTTGATACACCTGACGTTAGTCTCACTCCTCGCAGACCTCCTGTCAAAATGATAGAAGTAATTTGCAACGCATGTGGAAGAAAGGAGGAAATAAATCCAGCGTATAAAACAGGTAGTTATCATCGTTGTAGTAGATGTGTAGGTTAATGGAAAGGAAAACTTATGTCCGAATTAAACAACAAAGCAGCAGAAAAAGCAGTACTAGCAGGATTAATACAACACGGTAAAGATTCTTTTGTAGATATTGATGGAGCAATAACCGAAGAGTCTTTCACTTTAGAAGAAAATCAAATTGTATGGAGTTGTCTGAAAAAACTATTTGAAGACTCTGACACAGTAGACTTGCCCACTCTTTATGCGGCAGCAAAGAAAATAGATCTAGATTCTGTGTTTATGAAAAGAGTCCCCAAAGACTACTATAAAAAACTCTCAGCAATAAACATTGAGAAAGCTAATGTAAAACATCAGGCAGCTATTCTTGTAAAGTTTGAAATAGCGCGAGAAGTAGACAAGACAGCGTCTCAAATCAAAGTAAACATTAAAGGCATTACTGGTGATGAGAGTATAAGTGAGATCATTAGTATAGGAGAAACTCCTTTTTTTGAGTTTAGTTCTAGACTTGAAGGCAGAGTTGACAATGAGCCAGAAGATATTGGCGAAAACATTGATGAATACATTCAGTCATTAATAGACAACCCACAAGAAATGATGGGTATCAGTACTGGTTTTTCTAGGTTCGATAAGTCTATTGGCGGTGGTCTTAGAAGAGGCAATGTAGATCTCATAGCTGCTAGAGCAAAGGCTGGTAAAAGTTTATTTGCTGATAGTGTAGCTTTACACGTAGCTGGTACTCTTGGTATACCAGTTCTGATGTTGGATACTGAAATGTCTAGGGAAGATCATATCCATCGCTTACTGGCAAGTATGACTGACATTCCTATAAATGATATTTCTACAGGACAGTTCGGTAAGTCTAGCGGCTTGCAAGAACGTGTCAAACAAGGTGTAGAGAAACTAAAAGAAATTCCTTACAAGTATGTGACTATTGCAGGAACTAGTTTTGATGAAACATTGTCTATAATGAGACGATGGGTTAAGAAAGAAGTTGGTTATGATGAAAATGGAGTTAGTAATCCATGTTTAATTGTTTATGACTACTTGAAATTGACCAGTTCTTCGCAAATGAATGACATGAAAGAGTTTCAAGCTTTGGGGTATCAAATGCAACAGCTTGTAAACTTCACAATAAAAGAGAAGGTTCCTTGTTTATCTTTTGTTCAACTAAACAGAGATGGGATTACTAGGGAATCCGAAGATGTCATTAGTGGATCAGATAGGCTATCATGGTTCTGTAGTAGCCTCACAATCTTCAAGAAAAAGTCTGAGGAAGAAATTGCTGAAGACGGTGGTGAAAGTGGAAATCGAAAATTAGTCCCTTTGATTGCTAGACATGGTGGTGGACTTTCTGACGACTTTGATTATATTAACATGCACCTCAATGGTGACTTTGGAAGAATTGACGAAGGCTTTACCAAGTCAGAATACCTACTTGCAAACAAAAAAGAAAAAGAAGGTTTTGATAACGAACTTGACGACAAACAAGAAGAGTTCAAAATTGAAGAAGATAATGACCCTCAAAAACCATTTTAAGATGAAGTTTTCTTTATCCAAGAACAAACAAGAAAGATCAAAGCAGCTCAAGGTATATGATGATTTGATAATAAACAACATCTATCAAATCCTTGAACACTTTGGTACTTCTATGGAAGTTGGTCTTGGTTCATGCCCTTGTCCAATACATAGAGGTAAGAATCCTCTAGGGTTCTCAATTAACTTAGAGCCTGATCATCCATACTATGGAAGATGGAAATGTTGGTCTGAGAGTTATGGAGAAACTTGCATGACAGAGTTTATCAATACTCCTATCGGTCTTGTTAGAGCGTTACTTACAAGAGACGCTAGAGAATCTGGAGAGATTGATCAAGATTCCATTGTGAAGTTTTATGATGTAATTAAATTCTGCACAAGTTTTTTTGGAGTTGATGGAAACAGCGTTCTTGAAGAAGCTAAAAATGTAACCTTTCAAGAAGGTCCTTCTACTTTAGAATTTGGATTAAGTAAAAGGCAAGAAGCTAAAACCAAAAATAAAAACAATACTAGAGACAAGGTTAGGTCTAGACTGCATATGCCTTCTAACTACTATCTAAGGCGAGGTTTTAGTAAAGAGGTATTGGACGAGTTTGATGTAGGTGTTTGTTTGGATGCTGGAAAACCAATGAATAATAGAGTCGTTGTTCCTGTATATGATGAAGATTGTGAAGTTTTTGTTGGCTGTGTTGGCAGGTCAATGATAGAGACTAATAACATGAAGTGGAAAAACAGTAAAGGTTTTTCAAAAAGCATATGGCTCTATGCTTTAAACAAATCTAAAGGCTTTATAAAGTCATGCGGTACTGCTATATTGGTTGAGGGACAAGGCGACGTTTGGAGACTCTGGGAGTCTGGTATAAAGAACGTGGTCGGAATGTTTGGAGCCAGTTTATCTGACGTACAAACCCACCTACTAAAAGAGATGAATATTTCAAACTTGGTTGTTTTGACTGACAGCGATGGTGCTGGACAAAATGCCAAAGAAAAGATTAGGAAAAAATGCAGTAACTTGTTTAATATTATAGATGTAGATATACCTGCTAACGATGTTGGCGAGATGTCTATTGAAGAAATAAACGAGCATCTGAAACCACAACTTAAAGGCTATACAAATGACTAATATAATTGGATTCTCTGGAGCTAAGCAAAGCGGAAAGAGTACCTGTGCAACTTTCTTACATGGGTATCAACTTAGATTCAATGATGTATTTGAAAAGTTTCTAATGGACGAAAAAGGAAACTTGTTTGTAAATGCAACCGAAATTGACGAACAGGGCAAAGAAGTCGAAGGTCTCGGTATGTTAGATATAAATCGCCAAGATGAAGAGTTTCTTGAATATGCCTCTAGAAACATATGGCCTTTTGTTAGGTCTTTTAGTTTTGCAGACCCTTTGAAGTCAATCGCAATTCAACTGTTTGGACTAACAGAAGAACAATGCTATGGAACAGATGAAGATAAGAATACTCCTATTAATATAAAGTGGGAGAATATGCCAAACATAATAAACGCTAATGGTTTCATGACAGCAAGAGAATTTTTGCAATATTTTGGCACAGACGTTTGCAGAGGCATAAAGGCTGACATTTGGACTAGCGCTTGTATAAATAGAATCCTATCTAGCGGAACAGAGCTGGCGATTGTTCCTGATGTTAGGTTTCCAAACGAGGTAGAGTCTATTCAGAAAGCTGGTGGCAAAGTTATTAGACTTGATAGAAAGCCTCACGAAGACGAACACGATAGCGAAACAGCCTTGGATGGATACGAAGGTTTTGATAATATCATTCATAACGCTGACATGAATATTGATCAAACCAACATGGCTCTCATGGAAGTAATGAAAGGATGGGGATGGCTGACAACAAAATCATAAGAATAGACTGGGATGATAGAATGGTGACTAATGCCCAGCATAAAGCTAAAAAACTGGGCAAGATAAGAAATTCCATTCTTAAAGGTGGAGGAAATGCTGCTGGTTATTTAGGTGAAGAGGCTGTAGCTTCTTTTATTGGAGCAGAAATAACTAGTTGCGATAAAGGCTCTGGTAAATATGATTTTGATATTACTACCAGAGATGGTCGTAGGATAGAGATCAAAACCAAGAGAAGAACAGTTTCATGTATTGATGACAATGGAAATGATCGTGGCTTTTACGAAGTCTCGATAGCAAAGACCAGTGTCCATCAAAGACCTGAACTTTATATTTTTGTAAACATACACTTTAATGATTATAAAAAAGGTCGTTACTATGGAATTAAAAACATAGAAATATTAGGACAAATGGAACCTGAAGATTATTTTGCCGAGGCTAGGTTTGTACCAAAAGGTGAGCATGATCCTTCAAATAATTTCGTAGCTCATGCAGACATGTACAATCTGCCCATATCAGAATTGGAACCCCTAGATGATAGTCTGTTACCACAGGAGCAGTAGTCTTGGAACTTTGGAGTTTTGTCAGCAAAAATATTTTTTGCAATACAATCTCTCATTCAAAGACAAGACCAACAAAAAAGCCTTGATGGGTACTATTACCCATAAGGTAATGCAAACTCTTGGAGACAAGAAGGTTGCAATGAACAAAGGTCTTGACATTGTAGAGGATGAAGAGACTGGCAGAAATTTAACGCTGGATGAATGTGATAATTTAGAACTACTCAATGACATTGCATTTAATTATTATAGCAATGCCTTTCCAGAAGTGGACATCACAGAAAAAGACAAGAAGACTTGTTTGAAGTGGGCGGAAAAAGCAGTAGCTTATCAAGATGGAGCTTTAGACCCAAGAAACCAAGATGTGTTTGCTACTGAATTGTTTTTTGATATAGAAATTAAAAAACCTTGGGCTAAATACAAGTATGAATTTGAAGATCAAACAGTAGAAGGTTATTTATCAATCAAAGGTACTGTTGACCTGATTCTAAAACATGATGAGCAATACTATGAAATCTTAGATTACAAGACTGGTAAAAGAATCAACTGGGCGACAGGCGAAGAAAAAACTCACGAAAAGTTACAGAAGGATACTCAGCTTCTTCTTTACTATTACGCCCTAAAAAATATGTACCCAGAAAGAGAATTCTCAGTTAGTATTTATTATATTAACAGCGGTGGATTATTTTCGATGGTTTTTGACGAGGATGATTATCAAAAAGCCGAAGATATATTGAGACACAAATTTGAACAAATAAGGGATATTCAGCAACCAAGACTTCTCTCAAATGAAAACGCTCATTGGAAATGTCAAAAACTTTGCAAATTTAGCCAACCTTATAAGGAAGGCGCTGAAAAAAGTGTTTGCCAATATGTCCGTGATCAGATAAAACATAGGGGCATAGTCAAGGTTGTTGAAAGTTTTGGAAAAATTGACAAAATCGCCACTTATGGAGATGGCGGTGGAAGATTGGCAGACGATAGCGATAAAAAATGAGTTGGACACCATTACACCTTCACACGCACTATAGCCTCTTAGATGGACTCAGTAAGCCCTCACAGGTTGCTGAGCGATGTTCTGAGCTGGGTTACACTTCTTGCGCGTTAACGGATCATGGCACTATATCAGGCGCTGTGGCCTTCACTCAGGCAATGAAGAAAAAGAATATCAAACCTATTCTCGGTTGTGAGTTCTACCTAAGCCAGCAAGATTGCACTGTGAAGAGCGACGAAAATAAGAAGCTTAGTCATCTTTGCATACTTGCTAAAAACAAAAAAGGTTGGCACAACCTAATACAAGCTGTTTCTAAAAGCAATGATGAAGAAAACTACTACTATAAACCAAGACTTGATTTAAATACTCTTGGCCAATTTGCAGATGGAAATCTCATAGCGTTTAGTGGTCATCTTGGTAGCGATTTAGCAAATGCAATATTTATTGATGCAAAGTCTGCTTATAACGCTCAAACAGAAGAAGAGGCCATAAGATTCACACACCCCGACTGGGTTGACAATGTGCTGTTTGTTGCCAATAGATACAAAGAGATATTTGGTAAAGACAACTTCTTCATAGAGATACAGGCAATAGACCAAGACAAGTCTCCAGCAGCTACTGTTGTTGCCAAAGGTTTAAGGTATATCGCTAAGAAATATAAGTTTCAATCTGTTGCGACTGCTGACTCTCACTACCCCAGAAGACAAGACGCAGAAGATCAGCTATTGTTACTATGCTCTTCAATGAAGACAACTCTTCGCAAAGCAAAAAATAAATTAAAGGAGACTGGTGACTCAGCATTTAGCGGTTTCATGAACTCAGACTCTTTTCACATACCCGCGTTAGAAGAAATACAAGCAGTAAATACTGCCGCTGAAATTGATATGGCAATGCAAATATCTTCTATGTGCGAAGACTATAATATTTTAGGGCAACCAATGCTGCCTAAATTCAAATGTCCAAAAGAGGCTTCAGAAGATCAGTACCTAAGACAATTATGCAGAGAAGGTTGGAAAAATAGACTAGAACCTACTGGTAAAATAAACCTTCAGCAATCAAAAGATCTATACACGGAACAAATCAAGAAAGAGCTTGATGTAATCAGTGAAGCCAACCTAGCTGGGTACTTTTTAATAGTAAGAGATATTGTAAATAGCGTAGTAGATAAGAACTATATTCCCGGTCCGGGTAGAGGTTCTGCTGCTGGATGTTTAGTATCATACTTAGTTGGTATAACACAAGTTGATCCAATAGAATATGGCTTGATCTTTGAAAGATTCTACAATGCTGGTAGAAACACTGGAGGACATGTATCTTTGCCAGATATCGACATCGACGTTCCAGCTACTAAAAGAGATGAAACAATAGATTACATCAGATCAAAGTATGGAAACGATAGAGTTGGTCAGATGGTGACTTTTGGAAGACTTCAAGGTAGAAGTTCATTGACAGAAGTTTTGAGAATCAATGAAGCTCCTTTAGGTTATGAGGAGATGAAAGAAATCACAAAAAGTTTGCCTCATGAACACGAAGTTTCTGACCAATTAGCAGAAATGGATGAGCCGTCTGTTATTCAATGGACATTGATGAATCAACCAGAAACATTAAGAGATTATTGCAGACTCAACGACGACGGAGAATTAGAAGGAAATCTTGCTACATACTTCAAGCAGGCCATGCGTATTGAGGGTACATTTAAATCGCAAGGTAAACATGCCGCAGGAGTAGTAATATCTTCTCATAAACTGGACGATGTTTGTCCAATGGTTAGAGACAAGAGGGGTTCTGATAAAATAGCTGGAATGGAAATGAATGACCTTGAATCAATGGGTCATGTTAAGTTTGACATATTAGGTATTTCCTTGATGGACAAGTTAATGGGTATAAGAGATCAATTAGGAAAAGAAGATGTCTAAACAAAGCTACAGAGAAAACGTAAGAGAAAGAATAACAAACGGACGCTACAGCGAATACAAAGGTCTTAGCATATGTATGATAAATGACTTTTACGAACCAATGAACAAAAAAATAAAATATCAGGTTCATTGCCGTTCATTTAGCGGCCTGTATGAAAATATAGAAGAAGCATTGAATAAATTTTTTGAGTTGAGAAGGAAAATGAGATGAACTACAGAGATATAATTGTATTTGACTTTGAAACAGGTTCTAGGAATCCTGACAAAACCCAGCCTGTACAAATTGCCGCAGTTGCAATTCATGGCAGAAACTTAACATTACAACCAGATGGCTATTTTGAGAGCCTGATACGTCCTGTACTGGACGACGAGGAAGCCATTAGCATGGGACTAGACCCCATCGAAGACGAGGCTTTAGCGGTCAACGGAAAGACTAGAGAAGAGTTGGCAAAAGCTCCATCAGAACGAACAGTTTGGAAAAAGTTTACAAACTTTGTAAATAGGTACAATTTCAAAAACAAACCATTTTACGCGCCAATCGCTGCTGGTTACAATATCGTTGGTTTTGACATGCCGATTGTACAAAGAATGTGTGAGCTATACGGGCCAATCGACAAGAAAACCGGAAAGCAGACTCTCTTTAATAAAATCCACAGAGTTGATGTGATGGATACCATGTGGATGTGGATGGAGAATAATGCCGATGTAAAGTCATTGAGCATGGATTCAATGCGAGACTTGTTTGGTATGAGTAAAGAAAATGCTCACGATGCATTACAAGATGTTAAAGATACAGCTAATTTGATGATTCGATTCATGAAGCTACATAGAAGAGTAGCTCCAAAAATAACATTTGAAAAATCATTTGCAGACGGTGAAACATACATTTGATAAATTAAGGTGAATTATGTCTGATTTTAATCCACTTGACGTTAGTTTTGACGACACTCAGACTTGGGACTTAATATGCTCTGGAAGAACTAAAGGCATATTCCAGCTAGAAAGCAATTTAGGTAGGTCTTGGGCTAAAAGAGTGCAGCCAAAGAACATTGAAGAGCTTTCTGCTTTGATATCAATTATCAGGCCGGGAACTCTAAAAGCCATAGTAGATGGCAAAACAATGACTCAACACTTTGTTGACAGAAAGAATGGAGTTGAAGAGATAACTTATCTCCATCCATCTCTTGAGCCAATTTTAAAAGGAACTCAAGGAGTCCTTGTCTACCAAGAGCAATCTATGCAGATAGCTCAACAGCTTGCTGGTTTTGACCTTCAAGAAGCCGACAATCTGCGTAAAGCGATTGGAAAGAAAAAAGCAGACCTTATGGCTAAAGTCAAAGAGTCATTTTTAAAAGGTGCATCTGAACAAGGAATTGTAAGTAATGAAGTTGCTGAGGAGATATTTAGTTGGATTGAAAAGTCCAGCAGGTATGCTTTCAATAAGTCTCACGCTGTTTCTTACGCTATTTGCGCTTACTGGAGTGCTTATGCTAAGGCTCATTATCCTCTTGAGTTTTATTGCAACTACCTTCTACATTCGTCTGGAAAGCCTGATCCTCAACAAGAAGTTAAACAGCTTGTAAACGATGCTAAAAATTTGGACATATACATCAACCCTCCGTCACTCAAAAAAATGAATACCTACACTGACATAATCGACGGAAGAATATGTTTTGGATTCTTAGATGTAAAAACTGTAGGTCTCAAACAAGTTGAAAAGATGAAGTCTGTAATAGAGGAAGTAGAAGAGTTGTCTAACAAACCTTTTACTGACTGGACATGGTACGAGTTTCTAATCTTAGCCTCATCAAAGTGTAATTCTAGAATGATGATAGCATTGATATCTATAGGATTTTTTCATGAGTTTCCTGAATCTAGACAACGGATGCTAGATGAGCTTGACACTTGGAGCAACATAACCAAGAAAGAGCAGGAATGGGCTATTGCTAATGTTTCAGACTTTGATTCTTTAGTGAGTCTATTAAAAGCTATGGCTCCAACGAAGAAGTCTGGAGGAGCTACTCATAACGCAAAGAGATCTCAAATCATATCTGATCTAGTGATTCAATGTGAAAATCCTTCTTATTCATTAAAGGATGAGCCTGAGTGGGTTGTTAGAACAGAAGAGAACTATCTTGGCGTTTCCTTGAGTCATTCTAGGATTGAGTCTTACAACACTAGCCTAGCGAATACCACAGTAAAAGAATTCACCTCTGGCAAGAGAGGTGATGTTAAGATGGCTGTAACTATATCTGATGTCAAAAAGTATGTGACAAAAAGAGGCAAAATGAAGGGTGTAGAAATGGCTTTCATATGCGCAGAAGACCAGACTGGAACCATAGACACGATAACCGTATTTGCAGACAACTGGAAGAAATTCAAAAACGTTCTTTATGAAGGAAATAACGTTATATTGAAAGGTCAAGATTCCAGAAACATAAGAAATCAAATAGACGATGGATTCATAGTAGAAGACGTTATTGAATTATCCTAACCTACCACTTAAAATAGTTAAAACACCTCACTTGATAGGAAAAAATATGAACACCATTTCAAACTACTGCCGATTTATTGGAAGACTCACAGAAGATCCAAAAATGGTTGAATTTGAAAATACCAGACTTTGGACTTTTAGTTTGGCTATAACTGAGTATAGAAAAGAAAAGACTGGCGAAAAAAAGAAGTCAACTAATTTCTTCGACTTTGAAGCTTGGGACTCTGGTGGTGATGCAATTGGCAAACATTGCTCTAAAGGCGATATAATTGATCTAGTGGCCTCTGCTAGAAACAATTCTTGGACTGACAAAAATGGAAATAAAAGGTTCGCAACAAAGTTTAGAGTTAAAGAATTCAAGCTCTTCAACTCAAAACCAAAAGAGCAATTTGTATAAGAAAAACAAGAACATCAATAAAGAGCTTGAAGAAGAGCTGATTCATGATCATTATGGATTAGTTGTATCTCAAGCTCTTTGTTTTTTGCATGATGCACAGGATGAAAACTTTGATGACTATATGCAGGTTGGTCTTATAGGACTACTTAAAGCTATAAGAGAACATGATCCAGACAAGTCTAAGTTTAGTACTTACGCAAGCGTGTGCATAAAAAACGCAATAAAAAATCTAAAAACAAAGCAAGAAAAAAAAGACTCTATCAAATACGAATACTCAAAAGTAAAAGAGGGTTCTTACGACATAACGGATAATATATTTGACTGCTTGCCAGATACATTATCCGAAAGACAGCTATTCATAATAAAGCTGAAATCTCAAAACTATACAAACGCTGAAATAGCTGATCTAATATCTTGCACAAAACAAAACGTAATTGAGGAAGTTGATTTAATTATCAAATCTTTGAGAGAAACAAATACATGAGAAAAAAAAGAATACTCTTTTGTGGGGAAGCTACTTATCTAAACACTGGATATGCAACCTATTTGAGAGAGATAATGAAGGTTTTATATTCGACTCAGAAGTATGAGCTTGCAGAGTTCGCAAGTTATGGTAAGAACGGTGATCCAAGAAGCGT
>Ga0115011_10000566_pt1 | contig 29689 bp, 28 predicted proteins | sample TroAtlMetagenome_2_FD_88705 | JGI IMG/M metagenome (GOLD analysis project Ga0115011, IMG submission 88705) | Marine eukaryotic phytoplankton communities from Atlantic Ocean - Tropical Atlantic ANT8 Metagenome | ecosystem: Environmental > Aquatic > Marine > Oceanic | place: Tropical Atlantic...
CGAAGCAAACAGCGCACGCCTCTATCGCGCTTGGCCAAGCGAGCATGGCCAGGGCAAAGAGCAATAATCCGGTTATTTGCTTCCGGTTCATAGGTAACTGACGTGTTTCAATTTTTTTAAAAAATAACGGAGGTACACCGACAGGCCAACCGTGCCTACCAGCGAGATGATGCCCACAACCAACTCAGCCGTTTCGCCGCTAGAACTATGGTTCGCCACTGCCCAAACACCAAAAATCAGCGTAAAAAAGATCGAGATGATTATAAAAATTAAATGGAAAGCCTTGAGTGACATGTTTGATTAACTCTTCTTTTTAGTCGGCCGGCCGACCTTGGGTTCCGCAGCTTCAATGGGTGCGGGCTCACTCAGCAACTTGACGGTAAGAACGGTAAATGACGCCGGCAACAAAACTCCTAATAAGGATGCCAGAACCACCCAAATTGCAGGCATCTGGTTCCTTGCCAGATTAGGGGCATCCCCGTCAGCCCACATGATCAGCCCCATCATCCCGGCAAAAAAGAAGAAAGTAATCAGCATAGTCCAAGTGATCATGATCAGTTTCTTGTCCCACTTATAGTGCATGAAAATAGCTACAACGAAGCTAGCTTTGACTAACGCAATCGACAGGCCGATCACAGCCGCCCACGCTAGGGACAAGGGAAACGCGATATCAATCACGACGGTAATCACTGTGCCCACTACAAGCACGCCGCCAACGATTTTAAATAGATTGACGAGATATTTAATAAAGTCAGATGAATCGTGTGAATCGCTCATTTCTATAAAATATAAAGGATCGGAAACAGGAAGATCCAGACCAAGTCAACAAAGTGCCAGAACAGGCCGAATGTTTCAATTCGGTTGGTATACTGCTCACGATCCTTGTGCCACAGTGCCAACCCGATCGGGAGCATATTGTAGAGCATTACGAGAATCCCGCCAAACACGTGGAGGGCATGCAATCCGGTGATAGTGTAGTAAATCCCAAAAAATGTACTGTGCTTGGGCTCGTAGGCGGAGAGTCGCTTGATGTCTTCCACATCCAGCGTGATCTCTTTGTGGTGGGTCTCATCCAACCCGAAAACCAATGACTTCACTCTTGGTTTTCCGCCAATGTCCTCGTTGACGCGCTTGGTTCCCCACATCCACGGATGTTTCTTGATAGTCTCATAGCCGGCGACGCTCAAGGCCACCGTAAAGCCCGCTTGACCAAGCGCGTATTCCGCAAGCTTTGCTGTCTCGTAATCTGTCTTTTGATAAAGCTCCCCACCATCTTGGAGCAATTCGTCGACCTTGTCCTCACTGAACTTAGCCAAGACCTTAGTTGCATCAGCCTTTGACACGCCGAAGTCCGCATTCCAACGGGTAATGCTAAAATCGATCTGTGCTTCCTCGTAGGAGTTGATGTGGCCGGAAAGTGCAAGTGTCCCATTCTCCCAGGCTTTCTTGAATTCAGTTTTACTCTTATCGCTTGATTCCTTGAAAAAACGGGTTGTGTAAATGACTTCAATGTATTTCTCGACATCATCGCCGTGGGCATCCGTATTGCCGTGCTCAGCGCCCCCGGGTTCGATGTGCGACGCTGACTCGTAATAGCCTTTCTCAAACTTCTCGTGCAGCACTTTCGCGTCGTTCAGCCAGACATCATAGTGGGCAAACTTGGATGGCCACTCGTACGACCACTTGACCATGAGAAAAAGCACGGCACAGGCTATAGTTGCCCACTTCCATTTCTTGTATCCGGCCAAGTTGCCCTGCTTCAACTGCGCCCAAGCGAGGACGACGAACATGCTTGAGGCGATCAGAACCATCGTGTTCCCGGCACCCACGTAGATGTCCATCAGCCCCATCGACCATGTGCCGGGCTCGGCACCTACGCGCAGCAGCACATATGAGGAGAACAAGGCGCCGAACAGCATTACTTCGGAAGCAAGGAAGAGCCAGATGCCGAGCTTCGCGTTGTACAAACCGGTGTCCGGCCTTGGCTTAACCGTATAAGGGATTTCCATGTCGGATAAAGTCGATTAATTTGCGGGTTGGGCCTGCGGCGTGAAGTCTTCCTTGGCGCCCGGTACGCTGTACTCGTAAGGGTCACGATAAACTTTAATCTCTTTGGTAAAGTTACCGTGCGGCGGAGGTGTCGGGGTTTCCCACTCCAGCGTGGTGGCCTGCCACGGGTTGTCGGACTTGACCTTCTCCCCGTGTTTCACACTCCAGAACAAGTTAACAATGAAAGGCAACTGTGCAATAAGCATCGCCCAAGCAGCCGCCGAGATGGATACGTTCAACCCCATGATTGTGTCGTCCAAAGCGCCCACTGTGATGTCTGCGTTATCCGGGTTAGCCAGAGAGTAGGTGGCCCCTCCGTCGGACATGCGCCGGCTCATCCCGGCCATGCCCTGCGCGAACATCGGCATAAAAATCAGGTTCATGAAAATAAGCGATCCCCAGAAGTGAACCCTGCCCCAGAACTCATTCATTATTCGCCCAGTCATCTTCGGGAACCAGTAATAGACGCCGGCAAAGATGGCGAAGATGGTTCCCGGTGCGACTACGTAATGAAAATGAGCGATGACATAATAACTGTCGTGCAGAGCCACATCGCTGAAATTGAAGCCCAGAGGTAGGCCGGTAAGCCCCCCAATACCGAACATCGGCAGGAACGCCAGCGCAAATAGCATCGGCGTGTTGAAACGGATAGATCCACCCCACAACGAGATTAACAGGCAAGTCAAAATGATGACTGAGGGAATTGAAATAATAAGCGTGGTTGTCTGAAAAAACGCGCTGATCACTGTGCCCATTCCGGTCATGTACATGTGGTGTGCCCACACGATGAACGCCAGGAAACCGAGCACAACCACGGAGCCGACAAGGTATTTGTAACCCCAGATGGGCTTCCGGGTGTTGTTGGAAATAATCTCAGCCACGATACCCATAGCTGGCAAAACCAGTACATAAACCTCTGGATGTGCGAGGAACCAAAACAAGTGCTGCCACAAAAGCGGACTACCCCCACCGCTGACATCAAGATCCTGCCCGCCCACCACCAGACCGGTTGGCAGAAAGAAACTCGTTTCAATCACGCGATCCATCAACTGCAGGATTCCAGCAGCTTCCAGTGGTGGAAAGGCGAGTAACAAAAGAAACGCCGTGATGAACTGCGCCCATACAAAGAACGGCATCCGCAGCCAGGTCATACCGGGAGCACGCAGGTTGATGATGGTGACGATGAAGTTCACCGCACCCAGCAGCGACGAGGTGATTAGCATTATCATGCCGATCAGCCAGTAGGTCTGTCCGTCGGTAGGAATCACAGATGCGAGCGGCGAGTACGATGTCCAACCCGCCTGGGCAGCGCCGCCCGGGATGAAAAAACTGACCGTCATGATGACGCAACCCAAAAAGAATGACCAGAAACTGGCCATGTTCACCCGCGGGAAGGCCATGTCAACCGCACCGATTTGCAGCGGAACCACGTAGTTGCCAAACGCCGCAAACGCCGCCGGCACAATGCCCATGAACACCATAATCGTGCCGTGCATCGCGCCGAACACGTTGTAAAGCTCGGAGCTCATCACGCCACCAGGCGCGACGCTGTTACCCAGTAGCGCTTCAATCAACGGCCCCACAAACGGGACCGGCTGCCCATCGTAGGCCATCGACCACCGCATAGTGGCGATCAGGCAAAATCCGAAAAACAAAAAAGCAAGACCAGTGATCCCATACTGTATACCGATAACCTTGTGATCGGTGGAGAAAATGTACGTTCGCCAAAAACTCTCTTCATGATGCTCATCATGATGATCCTCATGATGCTCCTCTATTACTTCAGCTGTCTTGGCCGCCTCTGATGTTGCGCTCATTACGAAAAATTACTCAAAAAAAACTGTACTCTAAAAATTTACCCTTTACCCACCGGCAACGCCGCAAAAGAGACATAAGCTATTGGTTTGCCTACCCCTCTGTCAATCGTCGCTTGTATCAACCTCCAATTTTCAACTTGTCCACCACCATCAATCCCAGCAGTAACGGCAGGTAAATTATGGAGGCAAAAAACAGAACCCGTGCGCTTTGCCGGGTCAACTCCCGCGAAAACGTTATTGCGGCCCACAAAAAAAGCCCTCCCAGCAGCACCGCACCAAAAACGTAAACCTCACCGGCCAGCTTCATCATAAACGGCATTAAGCTGGCAATGCACAAAAGAAGGGTGTGACTGATCGCCTGACGTCCGGTCCGAGCACCGCCGTCAACCGTACTTGGCATCATCACGAAGCCGGCTTTCTCATAGTCATCCCGGTACATCCAGGCGATCGCCATGAAATGCGGCATCTGCCAGAAAAACAAAATTCCAAATAAAATCCAGCCCAGCGGAAATTCCACACCGCCCCGAGCCGCAGCCCACCCCATAAGCGGCGGCACCGCTCCGGGAATCGCCCCAATAACGGTATTCCACTCCGACGAGCGCTTGAGGGGCGTGTAAATAAAAAGGTAGGTCACCAGCGTCACCGCCCCTAGCACCGCCACCAGCAAGTTCACCCATACAGCCAGGGACAACAACCCTCCCACTGAGACCGCGCCGCCAAGCAGCAACGCCCCCTCCGCGCCGATTTGCCCGCTCGGCAGCGGACGCATGGCCGTGCGCTCCATCTTCGCATCGTGTTCACGCTCAAGATACTGGTTCAAAATCGACGCGCCGGACGCCAGTAACCCTGTGCCCAACAGCGTCAAGCCAAGCTTAGCCAAGTTCTGCGCCAAACCGCCGCTCTCCGCATCAAGTCCCAAGTAAAACCCAACCAACGTGCTGATCAGCACCATCGTCGTCAACCTCAGCTTCACCAACTCGGAGAAAACAGACCAAGCGGTCGACTGGCTCCCCTCATTTTTTTTTGCGTCTAAAACCGTTTTATCCATCAAAATAATCAAACCGCAATCGCCGCCGCTTGGCCTGGGTCGATCGCCCCGCCATCACTGCGCTTAGCAAGGCGTTCAGCCGCTTCACCAACATCGCTGACAAACAAGCACCTCTTCACCGCCAGCAGCAGCAAACTGCTCAATGCGAGGCAGGCTGCGCCCAGCACCACATGCCCCGTGGCCACGTCTGCAGCCTTGTTGCTCAAAATCGTCCAGATTCCCATACCGGCCTGTGCGATGATCATAGCCAGCAAGACATAACCTGCTTTCGTAAAACCGTGAGCGTGGCCAAGCCTACGCCGCGTCTTCACCGTAAAAGCAACCACAGAGGCCAGCGTCGCCACCGCACCCAACCTGTGCAGCATCTGCAGCCAAACATGCCAGGATAAAATCTCGTGCCCACTGGCGAGGAACTTCTTCGGATTCCCCCGCGCGTCAAGCAGCTGGTTTGCTGCATGTAGGCTCTTTTGTAATTCGTATCGGTTCTCGTTGTAAATAGCGACCGAGGTCTCATCCGTCGCCGGCCAAACTTGGCCGTGTGCCAACGGAAAATCCCAAATTGCCAAACCGGCATGCTGATGCCGCATCGTCGCCCCAAGCAGCAGTTGCAAGAAAACCAGGCAAATTACAGCCACCAAGATGCCCTTGAGCGGCACAAGACCAGCCCGGTCGCTCACCTTCACCCGCTGCCACCAAGCGCTGGTAACCAGTGCTATCGCACAAACCAAGATCAGGAACAACTGCGCCGTGGCACCGTGAATCAGCCCCAGGTTTTGATTTATCTCAGTCACCCGCAACCCGCCGAGTAACCCCTGAATCACAACCAGAACAAGAGCACTAACCCCAAGCAGACGCACCCACTTTCGGGCTTCTTTCACCCAAAGCCAGATCGCCAGGCCGATGGTCAAAAAACCGACAAACGAGGCCATCAACCGATGGAAATGCTCCTCAAATACGCCGAACTTCCCGAGCCATTGGTCGAATGGCACCAAAAACATATTGTATCCATAGGTAGTAGGCCAATCAGGAACGGCCATCCCCACCCCCTTGCTCGTCACCAATCCGCCAATTCCAATAAGAAACATTGTCGCCAATGCAGTAAACATCGCGAACCGGTGCAACCAAGGATTATTCTGCGATCTTGCAGACATCAAAAAACCGAAACAACCCAGTAAAAAACAGGTTTCTTAACCTGCCTTCGACTCAGGCAGCACGAAAATTATCATCGAAAAAAAGTCGCGGCAACTTCTTTGTGAATTAATTCACAATCTAGCCTCACACGCTTTTCCCGCGTGTCTTCACCCCTAGCCTCAAACGCTTTTAGAAGGTCGAATTGAATCCAGGCGAAATTATTCTGTTTACTTCGGAGTCTCAAATCGCTTGGCTTCCGTTGCAACTGTCAAACCGACAACCCAATCATGAACGAACACAACGAAATCACCTTCCGAGAAAGCGTCGACCGGATGTTCGACCGCGCCACAGCAACCATGAAACTGCCGCCTGGCCTATCAGAACAGATCCGAAGCTGCAACTCGGTCTATCAGGTGCAGTTCGGGGTCAAGTTGGGCGACCACTACGAGGTCTTCACCGGCTGGCGAGCCGTCCACAGCGAACACGTCCTTCCGGTCAAGGGCGGCATCCGTTACGCCGACTTCGCCAACCAGGACGAGGTCGAGGCGTTGGCGGCTTTGATGTCGTACAAGTGCGCCATCGTGATGATTCCCTTTGGAGGCTCCAAGGGCGCGCTCAAGATCGACCCAAGGAAATACAGTGAAAAGGATCTCGAGAAAATTACACGTCGTTTTGCCCAGGAATTGGCCAAGCGCGATCTCATCCACCCTAGCCTCAACGTGCCCGCACCCGACATGGGTACCGGCGAACGCGAAATGGGCTGGATCTCCGACACATATCAGTCCCTGTTCCCCGAGCAGGCAAACGGCATGGGCTGCGTAACCGGTAAACCGGTGCACCTCGGAGGCATCGACGGCCGTGTCGAGGCCACCGGCCGTGGGGTGCAGTACGGCCTGCGCGAGTACTTCCGACACCCCGATGACATTGCCCGCGCAAAGCTCGAAGGATCACTCGAAGGCAAACGCATCGTCGTGCAGGGCCTCGGCAACGTTGGCTACCACGCCGCCAAGTTTCTTAGCGAGGAGGACGGCGCGAAGATCACCAGTATCATCGAGCGAGACGGCGCAATCAGCTCAGCCGACGGTCTCGACGTAGAAGCAGTCAAGGCTCACATCGTCGCGAACCACGGTGTCAAAGGGTTCCCCGGCGCAGACTACACCGAGGATGGCCCTACGATGCTCGAGGCTGAGTGCGACATCCTCATCCCCGCCGCGATGGAAGGCGTCATCAACCGCCAAAACGCGGCCAAAATCCAGGCTCCGCTCATCGCCGAGGCGGCCAATGGCCCGGTCACCTACGCGGCCGATGAGATTCTCCGGGAAAAGGGAACCGTCATCATCCCTGACGCCTACCTCAACGCCGGCGGCGTCACCGTCTCCTATTTTGAGTGGGTGAAAAATCTCGCCCGAATTCGGTTCGGCTATCTCGAGCGCCGCAACGAGGAGCGGCGCGGCCAGTTGCTTGTCGAAGCACTCGAGAAGATGCTCAACACCACCGTCCCGGAGGAAATCCGAGACCAACTCACCACCGGCTCAGACGAACTAGCCCTCGTTCGCTCCGGCCTCGACGACACCATGCGCAACGCCTACAACAAGATACGGGATATCTTTAATTCCCGAGAAAAAGTCGTCGACCTCCGCACAGCCGCTTTCGTCTGCGGCATCGAGCGCATCGCCAAGCGCTACGAAAGCATGGGCATCTAAAGAGAATTTCAAGTTTTCAGTATCCTTGTTCATCCCTGAAATCCTCGTCTCAAAAATTTTTTAGTCGAAAATGCGGTGCAGATTTTCAGGATTTACACTTTTTTCCTATTAATCAGCGTTCATCTAAATCCCTCTTTTTTGAGGTTTTACTCCCTTTCGTGTTGAAGATTCCGGTTACAGCTTCACTTTGGTACCGTAGCGATTAGTCTGTCGCCGCTTTATGGGATTGAAAGTCTTTAACACCCTGTCGCGTTCGATCGAGCCGTTCGTACCGCTCAATCCCGCCGAAAAAAAGGTCGGCATCTACTGTTGCGGCCCAACCGTGCACGACTTCGCGCACATCGGGAACTTCCGCACGTTCGTCTTTGCTGACATCGTCCGCCGCCACCTCACTTTCCGTGGCTTCGACGTGCGGCACGTCATGAACATCACCGACGTGGAGGACAAAATCATCCGGCGCGTCAACGAGTCAGGCAAGTCGCTAGCCGAGTTCACCGGCGAATTTGAGCAAGCCTTCTTCGCTGATCTTGAGGCGCTTGGCTGCCAAATGCCGCACGACCGGCCGCGCGCCACCGCGTTCATCGGCCCGATCATCAAGCTCATCAAAAAGCTAGAGTCGACCGATATCGCCTACAAGGCCAACGATGGCTCCGTCTATTTCAGCATCGACAAATACCGGGAAGCCGGAAACAAATACGGTCAACTGCTCAACATCAATCTCGACGAAATGCGCCCCGGAGAACGCGTCAGCAGCGACGAATACGAAAAGGAATCGATCGCCGACTTCGCCCTCTGGAAAGCCCGCGTGCCGGAGGACGGTGAGGTGTTTTGGGATAGCCCTTGGGGCGAGGGCCGACCCGGCTGGCACATCGAGTGCAGCGCCATGAGCATGGAACTGCTCGGGCCAAATTTCGAAATCCACCTTGGCGGCGAGGACTTGGTGTTCCCCCATCACGAGGACGAGATCGCCCAGAGCGAAGGCGCCTGTTTGCAGTGCGACGGGCACAAGTTCGTTAAGTACTGGATGCATGGTGCGCACCTGCTCGTTGAGGGCAAAAAAATGAGCAAGTCGCTCGGCAATTTTTTTACGCTGCGCGATCTTCTTGCCAAGGGTAGCGCCGGGCGTGAGGTGCGTTACCTCATGATCTCGGCCCACTACCGCGAGACATTCAACTTCACGCTCGACAACCTGGCCGGCGCAAAAACCGCGTTGGGCCGCATCGACGAATGCACCGGCAAGCTGCGCGAACTCGCGCTTGGCCAAGCCGCCGAAGCAATCGCCGACTCGCAGCTCGTCACCCGCTTCACGGAGGCGATGGACAACGACCTCAACGTCTCCGCCGCTTGGGGCGCGGTGTTCGACTGGGTGCGCGACACCAACCGCAAACTCGCAGCCAATGACTTCACATCCAAGGCCGCAGCAACCGAGTTGGCCAACTGGGGGCACATCAACAGCGTGCTCGGCATCGAGTCGGTCGAGGACGAAGCGCCACCGGAAATCACCGCCCTCGCCGAGGAACGCCAAGTCGCACGCAAGGCCAAAAACTTCACCCGCTCCGACCAAATCCGCGACGAACTCGCCGCCCAAGGCTGGATCATCGAGGACACCCCCAAAGGCCCTCGGGTCAAGAGAGCTTAATCCAAGCACGACATCGCGCGGTAAGGGAGGGGAGAATGCCACATCTTCCGAAATTATTATTGAAATGGGCAAGTTGGAACTTGCCCGTCACGCACTCCAAAAGGTGTTCACCGATTTTGATTGTGGACATCGGCAGAGTATTTGCGCTTGGCCAAGCTGGTCGATTCGTCGATGAACGACCCGTCCGGCTGCCACTCGCTCCAATCGCTCTCCGCCAGCATTGCGATCTCCCAAGCCTCGCGATCAATGCCTGTGGATTTGGCCTGCACCGAACCTTGGATTAGCAGACCGTCGCGGTTGCGGCGCTGGGCGGCCCCGGCGATTTTTTGTCCAATAAAAAGAAGGTCGCACTTTTCCGCGCCAACGAAGCATTGCCCAGGCCCGGTCGCCCGCGTTTCAAGGCAAAGCTCGGTCGCCACACCACAAACCTCAAACGCATGACTAACCCATTCGTGCACACATCGGTAACTCTCTTCGGCTTTCAGCTGCCATACCGGATGAGTCGGCGGGAAAGTCAGGCTGTAAGTCCACTCAGACTCGTCGTGCAGCACAACCCCACCGCCAGTCGGCCGACGGATGAGCGGTCGCAACCCTGTCAACGCCTCCACATCGGCGTATCGTTGAAAATACCCGAACGACGCCGATGGCTGATCCCACGAATAAAACCGCAGCACCGCTTGGCCAAGCGCAGCGGCGTGTTGCAGAAGCAACTCGTCTGCAGCCATATTCCAAGCCGGCGAACTAGCTTGTTCGCGCCAAATCCGGAGCGTTTGGCCGCCGGTGTTCATTCGCGATATTCGCCGTCTTTTTCCGACGGACAAAGGGGGGCGATCTCGCACTCGCCGCACTCTGGCTTCCTCGCGGAGCAGCGGCGACGCCCATGAAAAATCAGCCAGTGGCTGAGCATCATCCAATCAGCGCGAGGCACAATTTTTTGCAGCGCGACCTCGGTTTTTTCCGGCGTCTTTTCCGCCGTCAAACCAAGCCGCCGGGCCAGTCGCCCCACGTGCGTATCGACGACGATGCCCTCGTTGATGCCAAACGCGTTGCCGAGCACGACGTTGGCCGTCTTGCGCCCCACTCCAGCCAGGGCGACGAGCGCATCCATCGTCTCCGGCACCTTGCCTCCATGCGAATCGACGAGCATGCGGCAGCAGTTCTGAATGTTCTTAGCCTTGTTGCGGAACAGGCCGATCCGCTTGATGTCCTCTTGCAATTCATCCAGCGGCACTGCGGCGTAGTCAGGGGCGCAACGATATTTTTCGAACAAGTCCGCAGTGACGATATTAACCTGCTTGTCTGTGCATTGAGCGGAGAGAATCGTCGCAATCAACAACTCGAGAGGATTGCGGTGGTCGAGTTCGCAATGCGCATCTGGATATGTCGCACGCAAGCCGCCGATGATTTCCGCCGTGCGTTCGACCTTGGCCCTGTTGGATTCTCGGGGCATTAAAATCAGTTTTGCAGAAACGCCGCCGGAGCTGGCATTGTCGACTCCGGCTTGAACAAGACCAGCCGCCGGTCCAATGAGTCGAGTTGGCGCACGGCCTCATCGACCATCGACGCGAGCCTTGGCCGCGCCTGGCCACGACGCGGTTTGAACGACTCGATCCGCTGCCGAGTTGCGACATAATTATGCAGAATCCGCCCGTACTCATTGACGAACGGCAGTAGTTGCCGCGGCATCTTCATGCGTGCGATCAACAGTTGGTTGATCTTCATCTCAAGCGTTTTTTTCTGCACCGCGAAGTCCCAGCCGCGAATCGCCTGCTGCAGCGTAACCTCCGCCTCGAGAGGCGAGTCGGCATCGTTCAAGCGCACCTCGGCCGGCAGTTTCAACAGGTGTTCAAACTTCTCAACCGCCTCGCTCAATGTCCAGTTTCGGTATTGGCTTTGACCTGTCAACTGCACGATCGTCACCGCCCACCACTTTTCCACCCCAAGCATGTCGGTAAAAAAGTCGCTGTACACCTTCAAGAAGCTGGTCTGCCAATTCATGTTGTCCGGCAGTTGTCGTATCATGTTTTGCAGGCGCAAACCACCGGCCTTCACCGCCAGCAAACGATCCACTAACAGGTGCGAACAGGCCTGAAAATCCTTCCAGTTTTCCCCGCGCAAATGGGCCGGCGACGGCATCGCAATCTCGCTGAAGTCAAACGCGCGCCGGCTGCGCAATCGCGCCCGCACACCGACCAGAGAGTCGTTTCGGCGCAAATTTTTGACGACCTCCTCCATCGCCATTTCATTCCCACCCTGTTCCGGTTGACTCAGAACGAGCACTAAGCCCGGCTGAGCCAACAAGACCTGCGTAAAGCCGACCGTCATCCAGAGGGGAATCTCCGTGTCTCGTAACTGCGGCTTCCGGTTGGCGAAGTCCAGTAGCGTCACCTGCACCAGTGCCCGGACGAGTTTGGCCGAATCAATCTCGCTCGGCAACGTCAACTCGTAAGTGTAACCGTTGATGTGCCGATCCGTCACCACTGGCACTATCGCCCGGTGCGACATTGCGGGGTTGAGGCGCATCATTAATTTGCTGCCTAGCATCGCTGGCAAACCCAGTTGGCCGAGTAGCGCATTGCGAACCCGCTCAGCCGTCACGACCACGTGATCCGGCGCGATCAAAATAGTGTCGGCCTTGGCATCGAGAATCCCGCCACGGCGCTTCGGCGAGATCGGCCCGTAAGCCATGAACTGCCCCGACAAACTGCGGGCCGTCTTGTACCCCGCTCGCGATTCAAGGATTCGATTGATGTCCACCGGCAACCGCTTTGGCACCGTCGACCCATTGCCCAGCGGCTTGGGCTGAACCTTGCGCGGCGGCAACACCGGCTTAGGCGGCTTGGGGACTGTCTCCGGCTTGGTCGGCTCAGCGCCTAGCTGCGGCTTGGGCACGATCGGCTGAGCTTGGCCAAGCGCAGTCGGGACCCAGACCAAGCCAAAGACAACCGTCAACAACCAAGCGCAGCGACCCGGCCGCGGTATGCAAACAATCCTGTCGAAAGGCAAATCCATCCAGCGCGAACAGTGTGGCCATTTTCACGAACGGCTTAAAGCCCGTATTTCAGAGCCGAAGGGATTGGCTTAAGCGGTAGGGACGACCGAACTTCAAGACAGTCTCGAGATATTACATCCCCGAAAAATCACATCATACTGCAATTGCCATTTAAAAATACTCGTTACTTGCTCGGAGGCGGTTTGCTTTTGTCCTTGGTCGACTTAGGTTTATCGGTTTTCGCTTTGCTGTCGCTCTTGGTTGAGGATTTCATCGACTCGGATTCCTTCTTGGCGCCGGCATTGTAGCTTTCGCTGCGGTAATCGGTCTCGTAGAAACCGCTGCCCTTGAAGATAATCCCTGCTCCAGTGCCGATGGCACGGCGCACGTTGCCTTTAGACCAGCGTTTTTTTGGGCAAACCTCTTTCGGGCAGGTCTCCAGCGCATCGACCTTGATGGATTGAAACAACTCAAACTCGTGGTCGCACTTTTCACAAACGTACTCGTAGGTCGGCATAAATATTCGATTCCAAAAACCACAGCGAGTAACGGCAAGCGACCCCCAAAAGTCAAGACTCCGGCCGCGCGAACGGTATTTCCCGCTTGGCTTGGGGCGACGGGATTGGTTCTCTCCCCTGCATGGCCAAGGTCACGCTCGACAAAATTGTCGCTCACTGCAATCGAATCCTCAAGCCGGAGTCGTTCGAGGACTGGCCCGGCGCGGTGAACGGCTTGCAGGTGCAGAATAGCGGCAGCGTGTCGCGGATCGCCGCCGCCGTCGATGCCACGCCGGCCACGATCGGCAAAGCCATCGTCGCCGGGGTTGACTTGTTGATCGTCCATCACGGTCTTTTCTGGGGTGTGACGCATCCGTGGACTGGCAATCGCTACAAGCTATTGCGGATGCTGCTCGACAACAACATCGCGATTTACAGTTCGCATCTGCCGCTGGACGCGCATCCTCGGCTCGGCAACAACGCCCAGCTTTCCAAGGCGCTTGGCATCAAGTCGCCCCAGCCGTTTTTCACCGAGCGCGGCCAAGCGATCGGCCTGCGTGGCACGCTCGACTTGACGCGGGCTCAGTTGGCCAAGCGATTGACCAAGGCCACCGGCACGGAGCCGACAGTGATGCCGGGCGGCGCGGTGCGTTGCCGTAAAATCGGCGTCGTCACCGGCGGCGCTGGTGCGGAAATGAAAACAGCAGCCGACGAGGGCGTGGACACATTCATCACCGGTGAAGGCCCGCACTGGACGTTCGCGATGGCCGAGGATCTTGGGCTAAATGTGTTTTACGGTGGCCACTACGCGACGGAGACATTCGGCGTGAAGGCGCTCAGCGGGAGTTTGTCGAAAAAGTTCAAGCTGCCGTGGACGTTCATCGATCACCCTACCGGCCTGTGACGCTGGAGATTGCCAGCGCTCGGTTTTCAAAATAGGCTCGCCGGGTGAACCTCATTTCACAACTCGCCGCCATCCTCTTGTTGCTCGGTATTTTATCGACGACTGACGCCGCACGGCCCAGCAAAATCAGCAAGGTACTGCCGCATTGGCTCGATCTGAATGGCCGCCACACGCTCTCCCCCAGCCTACTTGAACGCGACGCCTACCAAGCCAAGCTCCGCGCCGATCGTGCTCTTTGCTCCGGCATTCGGTTTGACGTCAAGTGGGACAAGAACACGAGCGGCACCGTGAAGCTGCAACTCGAGTTGCGCGTCACCGGCGACGCTAAGCCTATCATTCGCGAACTGGCCGTCAAACCAAGCCGGCGCGGCGGCTGGGATGCCATTACGCTGGACGGCGACGCATTCAGGGCCATGGGGAAAATCATTGCTTGGCGAGTGCTCCTTCTCCACGGCGACATCGAGTTGGCGGAGTGCCGGTCGTTTCTGTGGATAGAATCCAAGCCGTCGAGGGACGCCGATAAAACGCCTGCCGATTGACAACCACCCCCCCCTCCCCCACTCTTTCGCACATGGCAAAAACCGGTTTAGGCCGAGGCTTGAGTTCCCTGCTGGGTTCACGCCCGCCGGCTGACAAGAAAACCAAAGGCGAAAAAAACCCGGTGAGCACGCCACCAGCCGCAACCACCGAGCCGCTCAACGAGGTGCCGATCGGCGAGATTCTCCCGGGTGCAATGCAACCACGAAACGGTTTCGACGACTACACTCTGAACGAGTTGGCTGAGTCGATCCGCGAGAATGGCATCATGCAACCGCTGGTTGTGCGGCCGCGCGAGGGCGGCTACGAGCTGATCGCCGGGGAACGCCGCTGGCGCGCCTCGCAGATGGCCGGCTTGGCCAAGGTACCGGTCACAATCCGCGACGTGGACGACCGGACGGCACTCGAGCTGGCGCTCGTCGAGAATCTCCAGCGCGAAAACCTCGATCCGATCGAAGAGGCCAGAGGTTTCGCGCAATTGATCGATCAATTTGACCTTACGCAGGAGGAGGTCGCCGCCAAGGTCGGCAAAAACCGGGCTACGGTGGCCAACGCCCTGCGACTCATCAAGCTGCCGGCCGAAGTGCAGACATACGTGCGCGACGGCCTGCTCTCGAGCGGCCACGCCAAGGTGATTCTTGGATTAAAACACGCCAAAGACCAGATCGCTGCAGCCAAGCGCGTGATCAAAAAAGAGTTGAACGTCCGGCAGACCGAGGAACTGCTCAGTACGCTTGGCCAAGCGACCTCGGATAAAACCAAGCGAGGTGCATCCGGCAAAAAGGCTGCCACCGACGCGCATATTTTGAATCTCGAGAGCAAGTTGCGAGAACGGCTCGGCACGAAGGTGGCGTTACGCTACCGGAAAGGCAAAGGGTCGGTAGACATCAAGTTTTTCAACGACGAGGATTTGCAACGAATCCTAGAGACCCTCGGAATAAAGGTCGACTGATTTTTAGATTAATGCTTTTGGATATTGTTAAATATGGTAACCCCGTGCTTCGGCAGAAGGGTGAGCGCGTGGGAGAAATCACGCCTGAAATCACACAATTCATCGACGACATGGTCGAGACGATGCATGAAGCACACGGCATCGGCCTGGCCGCGCAACAGGTCGGCAAGGCCTTACAGTTGACCATGGTGGACGTGACCGATGTGGAAGATCGCCCATCGCGCATGAGCATCGATGGCGAAGTGGTCAAGCCGGAGGATTACATGCCGCTAATTCTGCTCAACCCGGAATGGACAGCAGTTGGCGACAAGGAAGAGGAAGGCCCGGAAGGTTGCCTGAGTTTCCCGGAAGTTTATGGCGAGATCAAGCGGCCCGAGGAAATCGACGTGAAGGCGATGGACGAAAACGGCGAAGCTGTGGCATTCCGCTGTGGAGGTCTTCTCGCGCGCGCCATTCAGCACGAGTGGGACCACCTGCAGGGAATCCTGTTCATCGACCGTATGGATGCATTCGTCCGCTCCGAACTCAAGACTGAGGTCGATGCCATTCAGACTGAAACCAAAAAGGCGCAGGGCTGATCACGGCACGGCAGGCGGGCTGCGCTTGGCCCGAACAGTCTGCAATAAACTCATTCCCCTCTGATATTTATCGGCCGCCAATTTACCAGCCTGTTTCGCGGCACTGATTTCGTCCTGCGCGGCGTTTTTCTCCGCCGGATTTTTTGCCGTGCTTAATGCCGCCTTAGCCGCTGCAAGCCGCTGCTTCTCGTAAGCCATACCGCCCCTCGCCATTTTCAACGCCTCGTTTAGCTCCTTCTCGGCCACATCAAGTCGGCCCTGCTGCATATAGGCAATGCCGAGGTTTTGCCGGGCTTCGAAATACGTCGGCTGTAGATGCACCGCCTTGGCGAAGTAGACCGCCGCCTTTTTCACGTCGCCCTTTACCGCGTAAACCGTCCCGAGGTTGTTGTGCGTTTTCGGGTTGCCGGGGAAAACCTTGATAGACGACTCAAGATGAGCAATCGCCTCATCATACTTTTTTTGATCCTTGCGGATGTTGCCGAGATTGTTGAGCGCCTCCGCGTATTGCGGAGTCAACACAAGGGCTCGCTCGTACTGGATCGCGGCCTTAGCCAGTTTGCCCTTGGCCTTGTAGGCAATGCCCATGTTGAAAAACACCTCCGAGTCCTCCCCGTCCTCCGCAAACTTCAGCGCCTCGTTGTATCTGGCCAATGCGGCATCCGGCTGCCCGGTGCTGATCAACGCATTGCCCTCGTGCATCAACGCCATCACCTTATCGGGATCACCCAGCGATTTGCCCCCTTCGCCCTCCAGCTTGATCGCGTTTAACTTCGCCAAAATATCGTCGACCGACTCTTCCTCGTCCGAAACTCCGATTGCCAGCTGGGAGGAATCGAGCGACAATGGATCGCTCGCCACAACCGGCTCCAGAGTTGGCTCAGTTGAGATAGGCTCCGGAGTCGCCGGGGCCGCGGACGGGGAAGAGTCGGGCGACTGCTCCACACCGCACCCTGCAAAGAGAGCAACCAACGCAAGACAACCCGCGGTCTGACTTTTTATCAACCTGAACACCGGCCGGGAAACTACCAAACCTTGTCCAAGCCGCAACATTTGTCGCTATACCAACCTGCTGTGGAGCCAGCGCGAGCAGCATATAACGGTTTGCAGTAGCATGTTTTGACTATCTCGAGTATAGTTCACACCACATCGATTTTCACGCTAATGCACCTAAAAACCATTCCTATTCTGACTGCGCTTGGCCTAAGCGTTGGCGCTTTGTTCGCCCGCGAACTCAAGGAGTTCGATAACAATGTCAATTACGACGAGGCACGCGTGCCTCAATACGACCTGCCCGACCCACTCATCACCGCCGAGGGCAAACCGGTCGCTACCGCCGAGCAGTGGATGAACGTCCGCCGACCGCAGATCCTCTCGCTGTTCGCCAGCTTCATTTACGGTGCCGTCCCCGTGCCTCCCGATCCCATCGAGCAGACATATCGCGTCGACAAGGAGGACAAATCATTCATGAACGGCAAGGTAACTAAGCTTGACGTGACTATACGATTCAAAAACCGCAAAGGAACCGCCGAGACGCACGTGCTAGTTTTTTTACCAAACGAAGCTAAGCAACCTGTCCCGGCATTCATGATGCTCAGCTTCGACAACCCGCGTGGGGGCAGTTTTCAACTCAGTTCAAGCCGCAAGGGACATCTCCGTAACGGGGTGCCGCTTGGCCTGTTGGCCGACCAGGGCTACGCCTACGTTTCCGTCTACCACGGCAACCTTGTAGGCCACAACGAGGTTTCGTTCGGCGGGGGTATCCACAAGCTGTTCTTTCGTGACGGACAAAGCTTCCCCAAGGCGCACGAGTGGGGCGTGCTCGCGGCCAACGCATGGACTGGCATGCGTGCGCTCGACTACCTCGAGGCCAACGACCGCGTCGATGCCAATCGGGTGGCCGTCATGGGCCACTCCAAGATGGGCAAGGCCACGCTTTGGGCGGCTGCCCAGGATGAACGGTTTGCGCTGGCCATCTCGGCACAGTCCGGCTGCGGCGGCGCGGCGTTGTGGCGCCGGAAGTACGGCGAGACGATGGCCAAGCTCAACCGTTTCCCGCACTGGCTCTGCATCAACGCTCGTAAGTTCAACGAACGCGAGGACGATCTCCCTGTGGATCAGCACATGCTCCTCTCGCTCGTCGCGCCCCGCCCTGTTTACGTTGCAAGCGGCACGGCAGACACGTGGGCCGATCCGCACGGCGAGTTTCAGTCCGCCAACCATGCCGGCCCCGTTTACAGATTGCTCGGCAAAAAACCGCTCAGCACCACCAAACTCCCGCCGCCCAATAAACCGCTGCTTGACGGCGACATCGGCTACCATATCCGCACCGGCGGCCACTCCATCGAACCCTACGATTGGCAGCAATTCATAAGCTTTGCAGACCGACATCTGAAGGACAAGTAACCTTGCCCAAGCCCATTGTACGCGGATTGAATTTAACTTAATTTTTCGGCCTTAAACTTGGGGTGCAAACCGTGTCACAAAAACTTGGCCAAGTGTTCGTCTTTGCAGCTGCGCTTAGCTTGTCAACGGCAACCGGCCTAGCCGAGCCGAAGTTGTCCGGTGAACTTCTTTATACAAAACTCTGCGCCAAGTGCCACGGTGACCAGGGCCAAGGCGTCCCCGATGAACACGACGAGCCGCTTGCCGGCGATTGGCCGATCGAAAAACTCACTCGCGTCATCACCCGCACCATGCCAGATGACGATCCCAAAAAATGTATTGGTGATGAAGCCGAGCGTGTGGCCCGTTATATCTTTGACGCGTTTTACTCCCCCGACGCTCAGCCTCGAAACAAATCGCCGCGCATCGAGTTGGCTCGGCTGACCAACAGACAATACCTCCATTCCATCGCCGATCTGATCGGAAGTTTTAAGGGGCACTCGGAGCTAGTCCAAGCGGGAGGACTCAAGGCCGGTTACTACAACAGCCGGAGCCATAGCCGGAACAAAAACAGCATCGAGCGCACGGACCCCACCGTTGATTTCCAGTACGGCGACAGCACTCCGGCTCCCGACAACAAGGAATACAAGGCGGAGGAATTCTCAATGCGCTGGAGCGGTTCGGTGATCGCGGAGGAAACCGGCGACCACGAATTCATTGTCACCAGCGAAAATGGTGTCCGACTTTGGATCAATGACATGGACCTCAAGTTGATCGAGGGCTGGGTGTCGAGCGGCGAACTTCGGGAACTCACCGGCATCGTCCGGCTCATCGGCGGTCGTGCCTACCCGTTGCGCCTTGACTTCTTCAAATACAAAAGCAACAGCGCCTCCGTTAAGCTGGAATGGCACCCGCCGCACGGCACCCGTCAGGTTATTCCCGCCCGTAGTCTTTCTCCGCACTCCACCAAGAGCACTTTCGTGATACGCCAACCGTTCCCGCCGGATGATAGCAGTGTCGGCTACGAACGCGGCAGCACCGTCTCCAAGAAATGGGACGAAGCCACCACATTCGCTGCTATCGAAACCGCCAATTGGGTCGCCGAACATCTCGACCAACTCGCCAGCACATCAATAACAGACAAGGACCGCCTGGCCAAAACGCGCGCGTTCGGTCAACAATTCACCGAGCGTGCCTTCCGCCGGCCGCTCACCGCCGAACAGCAACTCTTCTTCGCCGATTCACGTTTTGCCCACGGCAAGCCGGCGACCGACTCCGTCAAGGAAATCGTACTACTCTCACTCAAGTCTCCACGATTCCTCTATCCCGACCTTGGACAAGCCGATGATTACTCGGTCGCCACCCGGCTCGCGATTGGCCTGTGGGATTCGATGCCGGATGACGAACTACTTCGCGCCGCAACCGCCGGACGGCTGAAGACACCCGATCAAGCGCGACAACAGGCACTGCGAATGCTCCGCGATCCACGAAGCCGAGCCAAGTTACGCGGCACGTTTCACCACTGGATCGGGCTCGATCACGCAGAGGAAATCGCCAAGGATACTGAACACTATCCCGATTATGACAAATCACTCGAGGCGGACCTTAGAACGTCACTGAACATCTTCCTCGACAACATCGTTTGGCGGACTGCCGGAGCCGACTTCCGGAAACTACTCAACTCACGGCACCTGCCATTAAACAAACGCCTGGCCAGGTTTTACGGAGCGCAACGTGTCAAACAACTTGGTGAGTTTGGCCCTTCGTTTTTTGACCATGAACGCGCCGGCCTGCTGACCCATCCTTATCTGCTTGCCCTTTACTCGTATCACAACAGCACCTCACCGATTCATCGCGGCGTGTTTGTCACCCGCCACGTTCTTGGCCGCTCACTCAAGCCGCCGCCCGAGGCGGTCGTATTCAAAGACGAGGCATTTGCCCCGGACATGACGATGCGCGAAAAAGTCACCCAACTCACCAAGCCCGATACCTGCATGACTTGTCATGAAATCATCAATCCGCTTGGCTTCGCGCTCGAACAATTCGACGGCATCGGCCGGTTGCGTAAAACGGAAAAAGGTAGACCAATCAACACTATCTCGGATTATCTCTCTGCCGATGGTAGCGCCATCCGATTGACCAGTGCCGGCGACCTTGCACGCCATGCCGCGGAAAGCCCTAGTGCCCAAAACAGATTCATAGAAATGCTCTTTAATCAGGTTGCCAAGCAGCCGGTTCGGGCCTACGGTTCGGCAGTTCGGAATCGGCTGCGCGAAGATTTCGTGGCTTCCGGTTTTAACGTGCAGTTTTTGCTGGCCGAAACGGCTGTCATCAACGCGCTGCGCGGGATTGAACCGGCGCAGCCAATTGAAAGGAACTGAATCATGAATCCTCTTGCTCGCAGACAGTTCATCCGGGATATCGGAGTTTCGACATCAGCGCTGCCATTCATCACCGGGCTGCCAAGCCTCGGCTTGGCAGCGACCGCGCCACGCCGGCAACGGCTTGTCGTGATGTTCAGCCCCAACGGCACCATCCCAAAAAACTTCTGGCCGGACAAAACCGGTAGCGACTTCGAGTTGAAGGAAATCATGAAGCCGCTCGCCCCGCTAAGGGATAGCATGCTTGTCCTCAACGGCCTGAACAACAAGGTGCGCGGCGACGGGGACAGCCACATGCGTGGCATGAGCTGTTTGCTCACCGGCATCGAGCTATTCCCGGGTAACATTCAGGGCGGTTCCGATACACCCGCCGGTTGGGCCAAGGGCATCTCGATCGATCAGGAGATCAAAAACTTTTTTCAAAGTCGCGAAGTCACCCGCACCAGGTTTGGCTCGCTTGAGTTTGGGGTTGGTGTCTCAGATCGCGCCGACCCTTGGACGCGAATGTCATACGCAGGCCCGAATCGACCGGTCGCCCCGACGGATGACCCGTACCAGATGTATCAGAAGCTCTACGGCCAACTTCGAGACAGGGGCAGCCTGTTGAGCATCTTGGATGAAGTGCGTGACGACCTCGTTCGCATTTCCAAAAAAATCAGCACCGAGGATCGGCGACTACTTGAGGAGCACGCCGGGTTCGTCCGCCAGATGGAACAGGAATTTGGCCGTGTCGAAAGCAACACCCTGCTCAGCAATCCACCGAAGTTCGAGGCCGGGATCACAAACCGAAACGACAATGTCCCGCGCCTGAGCCGAATGCAGATCGATCTGATGGTGAACAGCTTCGTCAACGACTTCGCGCGGGTCGGCACCCTGCAATACACAAAGTCAGTCGGTCAGGCGCGGATGAATTGGCTCAAAATCAAGGACGGCCATCACGGTCTATCCCACGAGTCCGACAAAAACGAAGACGCCGTCGACAAACTCACGCGCATCAATAAGTGGTTCGCTGGGGAACTGGCCTACTTGGCTAAACGCTTGGCAGAGACCCCCGAACCGGGTGGCAGTGGCAGCCTCCTCGATAACACCACCATCTTATGGACAAATGAACTCGGCAAAGGTAACAGCCATACTCTAAGAAACATTCCGTTTGTCTTGCTCGGCAAAGGGCTTGGTTTCAAAATGGGTCGCTCACTGGACATGAAAGGTGCGGCGCACAACCGCCTTCATATGGCCATGGCTCACGCCGTCGGGCACCACCTCAAGACGTTCGGCAACAAGACGCTAAGTCAAGGCGGACCACTTAGCTTGGCTTGACTAACAGCCCGCCTACCCAAGCCCCCACCCACCCTACGCCAGAATGCCGCGCACGACTCGGCCGTGGACGTAGGTCAACCGGAAGTCACGACTGGCGAATCGGTAAGTGAGTTCTCGGAGGATAAAGTGATCGATGGGCAAGCTTGGCCAAGCGCGGTCAAGCACCGTTGGGATCGGTGGATTTACAATGGGCTGAAAAGCCCAATGTTTTCTCTTTTCACTTTCTGCTTGGCCAAACGGTGAAGATGTGGAGACCAACAGCAACCCAAGCAAACAAGTGGCATTTCACCTGGAAAAAATTTCATTGATCGCTTTGGTTAGAGGAAAAATCAAGGGCCGAAAAAAAGCCTATGCAGCGATGAAGGGGAGACAAGCGTAAAACCGGTGAATCAGTCGGATTCACTTAAGCGCTTGGCCGGTTTTTCGTGGAGCATCTCATGCGCTTCCTCGAGAATGCCAGGAATACGCCCGGCAAACGGGCTGTTAGCGAAAGCGGCGGTGAGATTGAGTTCGGCGGCCTTGGCGGCGGTTTCACCGGGAAACCAGTGGTCGGCCTGGCCGAGCAGATTGTAGCGCATTTTCCCCCAATCGACCAAGTCGAGTGACTTGCTGTAAGTCCAAAGCCGCATGATTTCGAGCACGTTGATCGAGCCAGGGACGTCGAGATATTCAGGAACATTTTCGTACCAGCGATCGCACCAATCCTGTCCCAACACGTTGGCCATTTCGGCGCGGAGCCGGGCCTCAATCGGCGCGATCGTTTCAGCGATGAGGTTGTACTGCTCGAGCGCGGCAATGTGCTCGTCAAAGTCACTTGGCTTGGCCGCACCGCAACTTAGCGTGTGCACCTGCGGGCGGTTCAGGCAGTACAGCGCGTTGAACTGCATCGGCGTGAGCGGCTGACAGAGATCGACCAGCTTGGGCGGCGGTGCGTAAAGTTTGCCGCCCTTGTCGTTGGGGCTGATGATGAACACGCCCATGTCACGCCGGGCGGCTGCCTCGATGCACGACCAATTCAGGTCGTTGACAAAATACCAGTGCAGGTTCACGTACTCGAATGCGTCACTCTCAATCGCCTGCCGGATGATGTGCGACGGCGCGTGCGTCGAAAACCCGATGTGCCGCACACGGCCCTCGTCGATGAGCTTGTAAACTGCCTCCACGCAGCCGCCCTTGCGTAGCGACCAGTCGAGGAACTCCGCGTTGTTGACGCCGTGCAGTGACAGTAGGTCAACGTGGTCGAGTTGCAGGTGGCTCATCGACTTGTCGAAGGTGTCGAGAAACTCCTTCTGCGTGGCGAAAGGCGCGACCTTGGTTTGAACAATTATTCCGTCGCGCGGCAGTTTCGGCAGCACGAGGCCAAGCTGCATCTCGGACGAGCCATAGCCGCGCGCAGTCTCGATGTGGTTGATGCCCAACTCAAGCGCGCGGTGAATCGTCGCCTCCAAGTTTGCCTGGCCGTCTGCCGGCACCTCGCTGGGGTCGATGTCGTCCCACTTATGCTGGTAGCGCATTCCCCCGCAGGAGAAGACCGGAACCTGTAACTCAGTTTTGCCAAACCGCCGATATTTCACGTTGCGACAGTCTTGGGTTTCAGTTGGAATGATTCAAGAAGAACAAGCGCTCGTACAAAAGGGTACCCTAGGGATCACTCGCCTTGAATTCCGAAGCGAACTACGGTCTCGTCCGGCAGGGCAAGCCCAAGCTGTTCGCGGGCTAACCGCTCAACGGTCTTGGGGTCGGTCTTGAGGGAATCTATCTCGAGTCGAAGTCGGCGGCTGGCGACTTCCTCATCTTGGATTTGCTTGTCCAACCGGCCGATCTGCTGACGCATCACCTCGTTTTGATGCATAAGCGGGAAGTAAAGAACTCCCACCCATACCAAAGCCGTAATAACCGACAAAAATGCAGCCACATGGGTCAGCTTGTCCCAGATACTGGTATTGACGTTCATCTCCTTGGTGGGCGAGATGCCCAATCACAAACTCAGAAGAAAAAATATTAGCCACAGACAAAGCCGGGGATCAACCGAAAAATAAAGAAACTTGTAGTCGAAACAGAGCGGATCAAACCTCCGCGTTATCGAAAAGCGCCTCGATGTTATTCTTGGCCAAGCCGCCCGGTTGATCGACCGGACTCAAAGCCTTCTTCAAGTACTCTACGGCATCGGCCGCGCGCTGAACGCTCTTGGGAAGGGCAGCCCCGGCCGCATTTGGATGCCCTCCTCCCTGCAACTGCTTGGCCACCGGCAATGCCTCTCCATCTGAGCTTCTCAAACTCACCATGAACTGGTTACCTCCGATTCGGTTAAGAGTTAATAATACTCGGTGAGGCATGTTTGGCTCACTTAACAAGCGATGCAGAATCACGTTCGAGTTGCCCACCACTGTCTTGACCAAGCCAACCGTCGGGGAAATTTGCTGGATGTTTTGTCGGCTCCAGTTCAGCCCCATCGGATCCTCCACCTCACGCTTGACCCGCATCACCTGAAGCAGCGGATGCTCCAGCAGTTTTTCTGGATCACCATTAACAAGTGAATAGATATTCCAAAACCCGTAAGTCTTCACAAGCGTGCCGTGGTCGTTGGCCAACTCGAAATCCGGGTCATCCTGCAGGAACAAATCGCCTACATTCGCGAGGTACACCAACCGATCAAGCGTCTCCGACTCAAGCCCGTGTTCCTTGCATAACTCGTACGCCAGTAGACAGGCACTCTTGCTCTGGTCATGCACCAGGCGTGCCTTCGTTGGTTTTGCCGTGGTAATGTGATGATCCACCACCACCCAGTTAATACGATCCATCCGCTCCTCAAAGGCGAGGTCGCTCACCCAAGCCGCGCTTTCGCGCAAGCAACGACTGTGCCAAGCATGAGTCTGGTAGGCGAGCAGTCGAACCTCCTCTCCGTACAACGTGGCGGAAAGCTTCTGAAGCAGCATACCCGAGAGCAACCCGTCCAGGTCGCCGTCGTGCGTGATGATAATTTCGGGTTTGGAAAGCGGGCCCATAATGCGGCGCAAAGGCTACAACAACTCTTGGCACAACCAAGGCCAAAGTCACAAAGAAGTTCTACAAAAAAATCAGGGGGCTTGAAGTGGTAACAGTGGAGAGACGCGAGCCGGCACTGTCATGAAAGAAGCAGATTTTGAATCCCGGCCCGACCTGTACCATTTGCTTATTCCCTCGAAAAACCGCATCGACGTTTCATGGTCGGTGGGTTTTCACTTCTCAATCTTAGCAAAAAACCGCCACAAAAGTCAGTTCGTACTGCGCAAACTCAGCTAAGCCTCACCCGATGCAGCACGCTAACTCAAAATAGGCGTCGGAGGGCATGCAACTCCACGCGATCACTAAAGCCATATTAGATTTCAGTATGGAGAATTTCAAAGCAAAAGAGGGATTTAAAACAGCTTCATAACGCAGTCCAGAGAATTACCGCGTAACTGCTAGTGGGTCGAACAACTAATTCATTAAACCAAAAACACCCCGATATAAACAACAAGGATTAGAGTGTAAGGCGTGACTTTCTTCTTCTTAATTATGTCCGATATAAATAATACGACTGCTATACAAATGGTAAAATACTTGAGATAACAAGAGCCAGACTAAAGTTCGTATTGTAAAAACTCCTAAGTAAAAACTGCAATCCCGGAAAGATTATCAACACAATCCGCTTCTAATGAAGTACTGCATGTGCCTGGCAGCATTCTTCCTGTAAACCATAGAAAGTGTATAAAATCCGGGGAAGGTAAAAAGCTGCGCTATGCACAAAGCCTGACTGGCAATAGCCACTCTTAGCGACGGCAAAAAGACTCATTTATTGTATGTCTGCCTGACATCAGGAACATTGAAAGAATCAATAGAGGTGCGGTTACATAAGCCTAGGGGGTGAAGTTGTCCCCTTCCAGCTTTTTGCTCTTCAGTCATCTTGCCGCCGTGTTTGCGGAAGAGGGAAGCGATAGCTCATTCGTTAACTTGAATCCTGTTCACACTTACCCGCCGGCGAACACTGGACTGAAGCCCGCCTCGATCAGAATACGCTTCACCTCTTCACGCTTGTCGCCCTGAATTTCTATACAGCCCTCTTTCACCGTCCCGCCGACACTGCAGGCTTTTTGCATCTTTCTAGCGAGATCCTTTTTCTCTGGCAGACCAATCCCCGGGAAATTGCTAACGACCGTTACAGCCTTACCGCCGCGATGCGCGGTCTGGCGTATTATGTCCACGCGTCCTCGATTCGTGTTCTTCTTCCCGCGCTTAGAGGTTTTCTCTGGCACTGCGAATAACGACTCCACCTTTGGAGAATCTTCCGGACCAGCGGGCAAACCTTCCAAACCCTCCAGCGCGCCAAATGGATTCTGCGTCAAACTTTCGCCCCCCTCTATTGATATACGTTGCTTCTTTCGACTCATCTTTCTTACTTATATAAATTTTAAAGCGTAGTGGGCAGTATTATGAAAATCAACCTGATTAACAATTGCCAGGCTTCCGGAATAGATCCAAAACTGAGAGTTGATGGCTAATTCGCTGAAAATTTACGTCGACACTCTGAACCATAACCCTGCGACCTTCAGCACCAGTTACTGATGCAAGCCTAACCTGCAGACTGTTTTCATTGAATCTTTTTGCGGTTCCAGCTGGTTCCAATTCAACCTTGGTCTTGGCTTCGCGGCTATCCACTTTTAGCCCAAACCCTACCAAAACAGTACAGCTGCGATTGTTGTGAGTGGTAGGCGTTTCATTTACCTTCAGCTTTTAATTCTTCGCCCGTCTTGCCGCCGTTTACTTAGATTCCTCCGGTATAAACTGCACCCACGATGGCCCCTTTCCGGTAGGTTGCTGATAAATAAGCTTCAGCTTGCCGCTCGCTGAGTCACGCTTGTAGACGTGCAGATCGTGTGAACGCTGTCCTGCGGCAATCATCCATTGGTTATTCGGAGCGAGGTTAAAAGAGCGAGGTATGGCGCCGGTCACAAAATGCCCGATGCTTGTGAGTTTACCGGTCATTACGTCCACCGAAAAGCCAGCGATGGAGTTGTGGCCGCGATTAGATGCGTAAACGAATCGACCATCGCTGGTGATCTCGATGTCGGCGCAGGTGTTTTGGCTACCATCGAAATCAGACGGCAGCGTACTTTCTGAATGGAACGCTTTAAGTTGGCCTGTATCGCGGTTGAAATGATAAGCGGTAACGCTGTCGCCTTTTTCATCATCGCAATAAACGACAGGCAGCTTGGGATGAAACGCCAGGTGTCTCGGCTCAAGTCCGGCGTCGGGGCTTGCTGTAAGCGGATTGTTTTTCGTAAGTTTTCCTGACTTGGCATCGAAACGGAATTGGTAGACTGCATTCGGACCGGTATGGGGAACAAAGGCAAAGCGGTTCGAACTATCCGTGAGGATGGCGTGTGCGCACCGCTTGGTTACAATACGACTTAGCGCACCCGGCTTGACTGCGCCGCTTTCCGCCAGGGCATGACTGCCTACCACTCCGTCGCTGTAGCTGGCCCAGAGTAAAGTTTTCCCGGTCTGGTCCATTGCAACGTAGGCGGCATTGGCGCCGATTTTGGTCAGGCCAAGCGGGACCAACTTCTTTCCATCATGGTCAATGCGAAAAGCTGCCACGCTGTTGGCACTACGCACCGAGACGTACAGCCACTGTCCGTGCGGGCTGACAACTTGCGAGCCAGGAGAGCCAGGAAGGTCGTATTTCGCATGATGCTCAAGTTTGCCGGAGTCGGGCTGGAACTCATAAAGGTGCAGGGCGTTATCCTTGCCGGCAGATACCGTCACAAGCATGGCAGCGATCAGGGCGTTTTGCATAGGAACTCAGACGCTAAACTTAGACTGCGAATCAAAAAAGGCTTATTTTATCTCTCAATAAATTTGTCACTCCAGCTTTTAGTTCTTCATCCGTCTTGCCTCCCTATTTATATAGCGGAAACTGAGGTGTCAAAGCCGCGCCTTAATGACCTTGCCTGCGTAGTCCCCCAAATCCTCCTGGTACGCATAATATTGGCGGGCGCCTGGATTCCAACTGTGAATGAAATACATTTGTTCGAACTTCACCCAGCGAACCGACCCGTCCACGTATGCTTGGTTGCCCCCCGTCGGAAAGCCGGCGTTATTCGCGTGGGCCGGGTATCCGCCAAAAGCGGTTGGGCGACCACCCCCCCATTTCCCGTCGATTCTTGCCACAAGATCAGCAGCAATCAACATGCGGGGACTGACATTGCCGGAGTCAACTGGGCTGCGGGACTTGAAGGAGCCCGCCGGGTTGGTCCAGGTTTTGATTCCTCCAAAGTACTGATAACCTGTAATGACCGACGGCCACTGTGTCTCCCAGACCGGGTAATGCTGCCCGGACCTGTAGCCTTTCAGGGGGTTGCCGGTATATTTCACACCGGGACAACCAAATACGGGATTCATGGACAGGCCATTGTGGGTGTATGGATCATTTCGTGCATCATAGCCCGCCGCTTTCCGGTGGGCCAGGTTGTACGGCACCCACGCAGCAACCTCCGGCGGATCAAAGGCCGTCAACACGGTGTTGTGCCTTGCGATGAGGTAGACGCCCTCGTTGTCACCGACATACATCTCCGCCGCCGTCGCGATTTGTTTCATGTTGCTCATGCAGGTGGCATGAAGCGCCTTGGCCTTCGCTTTGGCAAGGGCAGGCAGCAACAGAGCCGCCAGAATGGCGATGATAGCAATTACCACCAGCAACTCGATGAGAGTGAAACCTTTAATTCTTTTCATTTGTCTTCAGCTCTCAATTATTAATCACCTTTACCTATTATAAGGTCGAAACATGAATTCAGCCCAGATTGGACGATGATCTGAAAGTGGCTTTCCATATTTGACCCATTCTTTTTTATAACGATTCATTTGAAATTCTGCTTCTGGATTATTATATGCGCTATTAATTATTCCACCCCTAGTTACACTTACTTTTAAAGTCTTAGTTTTAAAAAAAATGTGATCAATCACTCCAGATTCATTACCAGACTCAATATGCTTGTGGGTACTAATCTTTACCGTATCAATCAGCAGTTCTTCCCAGATGGATTTCATTCCGATTTTATTAAAGGATTTTAGGGCGCCTTCGTTTAAATGATTATTAAAGTCTCCTAATATAAATAAATTCTCGCTTAGTGAGTTACTGATAATGTTTTCTGCAATAAAAGCTGCTGCAGATTCCTCAACCTCTAGTTGCCCAGGTATGTGAGTTGAGCAAATTGTTAGCGACACGCCCCTTATGTTTGCTTTTGCTGATACTAACGATGCAGGTTTCCATCCTTTGCCATTTATTACCACTTCCCCTTTGTCGAACAGTGGAAACCGACATAAAATTGACTTGTATTTACCCATGTGATTTGCAGAAGAAGTTTTACCAACATGGACATGATTCATCCCTAATACCTGGCCAACACGCGCTGTCCAGTCACCATCAGGCACTTCATTGAAACAAATAACATCCAAGTCATATTCCTTGAACATTTCAGCTATTGATTGCGGTTTTGCCCACAAACCAAACAACACATTGTAAGCTGCAAATCTAATTCCAATTTTAGCTTCTATATTTACTTTATTCTTCAATTCTCCTTGTTCAATTGAGGTTTTTGAAGAAAGATTTAATTTCTCATTAAGGGGTCGTACACTCGCAAATGCTGTGCCCCCAACCCACCCCACCAACATCACGGCTGCCATTGTTTTGAATAGGAGTTGTTTCATAATCGCAAGAGAGTCTCAATAGTCTAGCTGA
>Ga0115011_10000567_pt1 | contig 29562 bp, 26 predicted proteins | sample TroAtlMetagenome_2_FD_88705 | JGI IMG/M metagenome (GOLD analysis project Ga0115011, IMG submission 88705) | Marine eukaryotic phytoplankton communities from Atlantic Ocean - Tropical Atlantic ANT8 Metagenome | ecosystem: Environmental > Aquatic > Marine > Oceanic | place: Tropical Atlantic...
CTTCCGGTCACATTGAGGGATTCGAAGGATGCCAGCACCCGGTGGTAGTCCTTCTGGCTAAAAGGCTCGAACTTATGATCATGACACCTTGCGCATTGCAGGGTCTGGCCGAGGAAGGCCATTGAAGTTGTGGCCACGATATCATCAAGGGTGTCATAGACCGCAACCTCCCGATCTGCGGCAATCGTATCAAAAGTTCCAAGGGCTAGAAAGGTAGTGGCAATCTGGGTTTCCGAAGTCGCTCCCTCAATCTCGTCTCCCGCGAGTTGCTCGAGAATGAAGCGGTCATAGGGCTTATCGTCGTTGAAGGACTTGATGACGTAATCGCGATACCGCCAGACGAACTTCTTATACTCATCCCGCTCATAGCCCTTCGTTTCTGCATACCGGACCACATCGAGCCAGTGGCGCCCCCATCTCTCACCATACTGCGGACGGCTCAGGAGGCCGTCCACAACACGCGCATAGGCCTCGTCCCCGGGGTCACGCAAAAAGGCTTCCATCTCGACAGGGGTGGGAGGCAAGCCGGTCAAGTCCAGATGGACGCGCCGCAGCAACTCCCGGGGGGCGGCTTCAGGAGCAGGTTGAACTCCGGAGTCAGAAAGCCTTGAGAAAATAAAGTGATCCAACGGGGTCTTTGCCCGTGGTGCCCCAGAAGACGGCGGGGCGGCCTGCCCCAAGGGGCTCCAAGCCCAATGGCTCGAGGCAACCGCGGCCTCGCGGGCATGCCCGGGGGCGGAAAGCAATAGGACGGGCAGGAGACCTGCCACGATTCCAGTCACATTGGAGAGAGGATTTCTGATGTCTGAGTATACCCTACTGGTAAAGCCCGGCTTTCAAGGGTTTTGCGGGAGGTTTCTCGTCATCATGTGTCGTGCGACCCGGGCGTTGTCCAGACGCTCTTATTGAGATTCAGATCCTCCACAATCTTAAAACAGGCCTTTAATTGCTGAGAGAGAGCGGAGACTTGGGCGTGGGAGGAAGCAGGCCGCGATATCTTTGGCTCAAACCAGTCCTTGCTGCTCGGGATGGCGATGAAGAGCTGGGACGGCTTGAACGCCAATCGAAGATCATTCCCAAATCGGGCCCGCAGCGTCAGAATCTGCTCCTGTAACTCAGGGGTCAGAACCGTTATGGCTTCCGCGGGATCCGTGGCCCGAACGATAAAGGCCTTTTCGAATTCCGGGTTATCGATCCGCAGGAGGTGTTGATTCAGGCCTGACCCCACCTTTTGGAATTTTGCTCCCAGCATTCCAAAATACTTCTCAGCAAAATCCGGGACCACAAAAATACTCCCCCGGCATTCTCGAGGAAACCCCGCGACTGCGAACAGGCCGTCAAAGATCGTCTCAATTTCTCTCTGCTGCTTCCCATTTTCGTACGAAGTGGTCTCACATTGAACTTTGATTTCGCCAATCTGGACCTCGGTCTCCCCGATAGAGCCCTTGAGAACATCCTCGCTCTCAAAGATGTTATAATACTGCTCATAGAGCCCACTTCTATAGAACCAGTCGTCATTGAAATGCCCTTCACTTTGGTAGGACATGCCCGGCTGGAGGCTCCGAACCAGAGCAGGAATCACATGGCTCTTATAGGCCTTGCAATAGCGCCCTCGAGCTCTGGACGCCCCGGAAAATCCCCAAACCGCGGGTATTAATAGAACCGCAGAGAGGAAAGAAGAGAACTCCTCAGCGAGGATCATCACCCAGATCGCAAGCAATACAAAAAGCACTCCCACGATTAACAGCATGGTGACGTGTATCCTCTCACGCTGTCGAATGGCCTCGAGTTGCCGGAACTCTTTGGAAAGGTCTGTCACAGAATATTGCCTTTGCGAGTCGGACATTTTCCAAACGCTCTAAAGCTGCACGCTAGTCACCTTTCTCTGAGACTCTGGAGTCTCGAACCAGTCGTGAGCCCGGAAGCCAAAGATCCTCGCCAACAAATTACCAGGAAACTTCTCCACGCCGTCATTCCAGTCCGTGACGGCCGCGTTAAAGGCTCTACGCGCAGCCGCGATCTGGGCCTCCACCTCACTCAGGTTCCGTTGCAGGTTGAGGAACTGCTCGCCCGCCTTGAGCTCGGGATAATCTTCTGCCAGCAGCATGACCTTGGCGACCCCGGCCCCCAGATCCTGCTCATGACTGAAGCGCTCCGGGCCGGCAGACTCCGCCAGCTCGATGCCACGCCGAGCCTTGGTCACCCGTTCAAACAACTCCCGTTCGTGCGAGGCGTAACCCCTGACCGTTTCAACGAGCTGGGGCACCACGTCCCACCTCTTCTTCAGCTGCACGTCCATGGCCGCAAAGCAATTGCGCAATCGATTCCGTCGGCTGATGAAGCGGTTGTAAAGGACCGCCACAAGGAGAAGAAAAACTCCTAGGACGACACCCAGCGTGACACAAAGCGCTACCATTCGCCTTTAATACGCTTCCCCGAAACAATTCTCCACCAATTATTTGAAGGGCCCTGAACCCCTAGGGCTAATCCGCCCAACGAATCACCGCGGCCACCGGCCAATGGTCCGAGGGAACCATCTTCCCCCGCATGTGATACTCGATCCACGCCTTCTGAATCTTCCACCCGGGGGATACCATTACATGGTCAATCATCCGCGCACCGGGAATCACTCCTTTCCAACGATTAAAGGTGTTGCGGTCCTTGACCTCGGGATGAAGCTCAAAAAACGGTGCCTTGAGAGGGTTGCCCCACTGCTCCGGGCCCTTCCCCCCTGCCAGCGCCACCTTTTTCCCCAGCAGGTAGGACACTCCCGGGTTTGTCTCGGTAGCGTTAAAATCACCGGTGACCACGACGGGCTCGCCCATCCGCTTCCGCGCATCAATCCTCTTGGCCATCAGGCGGCCCGCTTGTTCCCGGGAAGGCTGGCTCTGATGGTCCCAGTGGGTGTTGTAGAAATAAAACCCCTTTCCGGTCTTCCGGTCCACTAATCGCGCCCAGGTGCAGATCCTCGTGATCCCGTTCCCCCAGCTTTTCGATCCGGCGGCCTCCGGCGTCCCGCTCAACCAGAAAGTCCCACCCTCTTCAGCGTCCCGCGTGAGACGCTCGGCGCGAATAAAGACAGCCGAGTATTCCCCGCGATTCTGGCCATCATCACGACCCACCCCGAATTTCTGGTAATCCGGAAGCTCCCGGGTGAGATAGTCCATTTGCTGGGGCAGAGCTTCCTGAACCCCGAACAGATCCGGATCCATCTTTCGGATCGTTTCCACCACGAGGTCCCGACGAGCCTTCCAGCTGCGGGTGCCCAGATCCCCCCTGGCAGCAAGACGGATATTAAAGGACGCCACCGTGAGCTCAGCTGCCGGTAGCGAGGTCAGAAGAGCTAGAGAAATTAGAGCGAGACGAAACACGTTGGAAATGCTACCCGAGATGAGACCTGTTGTCCAAGCTATGCCTTTACTTGCTGCCGTCCTCTTTTTTTCGCTCTCGCTTCTCGCTCCCGCGGCCTGGCCGGAAGGGAAGGCCTCGAAATGGAACGAATATCAGCGTCTGGACTTCGCCCTCCCGGATGATGGAGCCCGCTGTATCGTCGTCCGCCCAAAACAGCCCGTAGCAGGAAATCCATGGATATGGCGAGCTCGCTTCTGGGGACACCAGCCTGCTCTTGACCTTCAGCTTCTGGAAAAGGGGTTCCACCTTGCCTACTGCGAGGTAGGCAACCTCTTCGGAGCAAGTGCAGCGGTCAAACGATGGGACAAGTTTCATGCATTGGCCGTCCGGGAGGGCCTCTCCCCCCGCCCTGTTTTGGAGGGCATGTCGAGAGGAGGCCTGATCATCTTCAACTGGGCGTCCGCCAACCCGGAAAAGGTGGCTGCACTGTATGGCGACAACCCGGTCTGTGATTTCAACTCCTGGCCCGGAGGGAAAAATGGCAAGTTCTCAAAGCGTGACTGGCAGCGTTGCCTGAAAGCTTACGCGGTGACCGCCAAGGCCGCACCACAACACCTCCAGCCTCTCAGCAAAGAGACTCTCAAGCCTCTGGCCGAGAACAGAGTTCCCGTCGCGCTCGTGCTGGGGCTGGCCGATAAAGTTGTCCCGGCCGAGGAAAACGGAGCGCTCCTTGCCCGCAACTACGAAGCACTAGGCGGAACGGTTAAGGTCTGGCGTAAGCCCGACAAGGGCCATCACCCCCACGGGCTTCACCCTCCCGACGAGCTGGCCACCTGGTTGATCGGCGCCGTGAAATGACCATTTTAACATTGAGGCCTCGCCTTCCCTTCCTGCTGCCGTGAAAGCCCCTTTGGTCCTTCGCTTCCTTTCCCTTGCCGGTCTCCTCATCTGCGGCTACCTCGGAGGACTTAAGCTTGCCGGGAAAACCTCCTCCCTTGCTGGCTGCGGCCAAGGCTCAGGCTGCGGCAGTGTCCTCGGCTCGGAGTGGTCACAGTTCTTCGGAATTCCGGTCAGCCTTCTTGCTTTCGTCATCTACCTCACCTTGCTAGTTGCCTCTTTCCGCCCTTCGAGGTCGCTCTACGGAGCTCTCGCAATTTGTCTTACCGGCGCCGCTCTCTGGTTTGTCGGGATCCTCTACCTCACCATAAGGGCGGTGTGCCCCCGGTGCCTTGCCATGCATACCATCGGAATCGTCACCTCCATTGTTCTGGTGAGATCTCTCCAAGACGTTTCCCCGTCAAAAGGCCCCCTGCGCTTTGCCCCTCTTGCGGCACTCGCAGCCCTGCTAACCCTCTCGCTGGGCCAGCTTCTCGGCCCGAAGCCTGACACCCATGCCAGCAGCGATGAAGTCCTCCTGGACGAGGGAAGGCAGCAACAGGATGGCGGTCGCAAAATCTCCTTCACCCGTGGGGGCAAGCTCTACAATGCCGTCACCATGCCCCACCTCGGGCCTCCCGATGCTAAGCATGTCATGGTCAAATATTTCGACTACACCTGCAGCTCATGCCGCAAAATGCATGAGCAACTTCACTTCGTTGAAGAAAAATACCCCGGGCTATTTTGTGTGATCCTCCTTCCCGTGCCTCTGAACAAGGCCTGCAATCCATTCATCACGAACCAAAGCCCAAAGCACCAGCACGCCTGCGAGCTCGCTCGCCTGAGCCTGGCAGCCTGGAAAGCGAATCCTGGGAAATGGCCCGAGGTCCACGAGCAGCTAATTTCTATAACGGATCTATCTCCAGAGCTCGCCGAGGCCGCAGTCGGGCAGATCGTAGGCCACGATCAACTGAAGCTTGCCGAGCAAGACCCGTGGGTTAAAGAGATACTGCAATCCAGCATCAAGGACTTCGGCCAACTCAAAAAAGTTAACGCTCTTCTCCCCAAATTAATGTGTGCGGGAGGGAAGGTCCTCCATGGAGAACCCAGATCCGGGGAGGCGCTTGCCACCACTTTGGAACAGATCTACGGCATGAGCCAGTAGTCGACTCTCCCAGAGTGCGCCTCTAACTGACATACTGCGGCAAGTTTTCTTGAATAAACTCTGCGCTGTGGAGGTCCAAAGAAGCATAACCCCAGAAAAGTTCCCTATAATGAAGATCCTTTATGCCGTCACGGCTATCGCGCTTACCGGAATATTCTCCTCCCCTCGTGCCGAGGCAGGACCATGCCGAAGTTATAATACCACTTTCCGAACTGCGAGCCCCTCCTACGGACCAGCCGTCTACGCCAAGCGTTACCTCCGAGGTTATGACTACCACGGACGCCCAATTTTCGCCTATGCCCGGGCCCCTCTTTCCCACGGTCATGCCTGCCAAACCCGCTCCCGCTACTACAGCCCAAGACCAAGGGCGGTTATTCCACGTGCCATTCCATGCGCTCCTCCACGCGTAATCGTTAGGAGCCCCCGCCCGCTAAGCCGTTCCTCCGGAGTGTCCTTCAGATTCTCATTCGGCGGGCGAAGGTAGGCCCACAACGCCAACCCTACTTACTAGGGGCCCCTGTTTGCAGGGGCCTCGCCCACTGAGGACCGAGGCAGAGAGGCCTTCTGCCAAGAAATTTAGCTGTTCGCTATTCTGCGGTCCGCGTTTACCGTCACTGGTATGCGCCGCCTCATTCTCCTCCTGCTCACCCTGTTCCCAGGCGCATCTGGCGTAACGGCGGCTCCCCGCGCGACCGACGAAATTCTCTCCGCGCTCCAGACCCGGCTAGAGCGTAATGTTGGCTTCGAGGACCTGATTGAACAACTCAGCGATCTCGAACCAAAGGAGCTCAAACGCCTCCAGTCGGAGTATGACAAGGTATGGCCAGGCCTTCGGGATGCCTATTTGGAGGCTTTCCGCAAAGAAGCCGAGGATCAGCATTCTGGCGCGGAGAGGCAATCAAACCAGCGGGCAATCAAAGAAGCTCGAGAGAGGTTTCATTCCGTCCGGATGATGGCGGAGGGGCCGATGAAGGGCGCTCTCATCGCCCAGAGTGAACCGGCGGTTGCACTGCTTAAGGAGCTCCTCCTGCCCTCCGGTGAAAAAATTCTGAAGGTTGCCGGAGCAAAGCTTGATAACCAGCGATCCCAGATTCTTAAACTCGGACAATTTCGTGACGGGATACTGAAAGCCGCTATCGCGATTGAGGATGCAGAGTCCGTGGCCAACATCCTAGCTCAGGAGCAATCTGTCGCCGAGGGCCTTTCCGGCCTCGACCGCAACGGCCTGCGAGTGATGAAAGCCAATCGTAAAATTGCCGAGGCCGAGATGGTTCCCGAGGCAGAACGCTTGGGCGTAGAGGAGCTCAACCAGATGCGGCTTCTTATTGGTCTCGGCGCCCTCGTGCTTGACCCGAAGCTCTGTGAGGCCTCCCGGGGTCACTCGGAGGATATGGCTAACATGAACTTCTTCAGCCACACCTCCCCTGTCAGGGGAAAGGAATCCTTTGGGCAGAGGGCTGCCCTGTGCGGCACGAGCTCCAGCGGGGAAAACATCTTTATGGGCTCTACCAAGCCGAGCTCTGCCAACCGGGGATGGTTCCGCTCTCCCGGGCACCACAAAAACATGTTCAGCCCCAGCCACCGAAGGGTCGGACTGGGAAACTACGGCTCCCACTGGACCCAGATGTTCGGTCGTTAGGCCGCGCTCAGCCAGCTTCTTCCCCAAGCCCCCCGAGCCTGAGAGGCTTCCCCGCAGGCATTTGGACGAGGGCCAGCTGCTGGCGGCATGTCACCAGGAGGACGCCGTCTGAAGGGCGCCGCATCTTAAACTGACACCAGAAACGAACCCGCCCCCACTCTTCCAGCCTGCCACAGGTCTCGATACAATCTCCGAGACGGCCTGGCTGGCGGTAATCTATCTCGGTCCTGACCACAACCGGATATACTTGGGTCTCGGCCATACGCCGTAAATCAAAGCCAAGTTTTCCCGCGAGCTTCGTCCTGCACCTCTCAATCATTCTCAGATAGGCAAGATTGTGCACGACCCCGCCGACGTCGGTGTCATAGAACATCACTTCATCCTGAGTAAGCTCATTGTAGGAATCTACTTCTGCCTCTGGCATGGAGCCAGTGTAGCGGATCAGGGCCTGGAGGCAAAAGGTTGCGCGAAGCAAAGTGGTAGGAGAGAATTCCCCTGCATGCGGACGTGTTGCCTTGCCCTCCTCCTCTGCTTCATCCCCGCTCAAGTGCCGGGAGCAGTCTATATTGCCCCGGACCCTGCCCCCATCCTGTTCCCAAGGGATCGAATCCCAATCGATACCGATACAATGCGCGAGCTCTCCCGGCATCTGACTGATCTTGCCACCCGGGAGCCCGATGGCACCGCGGAGCAAAATCGTGCTACCGCCCAATTGCTAGCCCTTGCCATCCGCCTCAACCCAGCCAACCGGTCCGCGTTGGAGACCGACAAAGCCCTGCGCGAAGGTCAGGCAGTTGACCGCTTCGAGGGCGACATCAATCAGCCTCTGCGCCAAGCATGGGGCATTGCGAATTGGTTGCTGGACCCTGCCTCAGGAGCGGCCGGGAAGACCCTCGGAACCCTCGTTATCGATGCTCTGGCCGTGATCAACCCCCGGAACCCGCTCGTAAAGCTTCACGAGCCAGAGGGCGAACTGGAGCGATGGGAAAAGGTTGTTCCCTCCCTTGATGCCTACAAGGCAACCCCCGAGCCGAAGACTCCAGCTCCACCAGCGATTGCTCCAGCACCCGCAGTGGAGCGCCCACCAATTCTTCTTGGACAGGCCAGCACGAAGAGCCCTCTCTTCCTCTTGGATGGAGATCGTCGGCGGTCTCTGCGCATCGTTGCTCTAGACATGAAAATCGTAGAGGCTCCTCAATCCGACGTTCTCTCCTTTTCCATGCAACCGGAGACCGAATTCCCGGACATCGCTTCCGCCCGGGAAAACGTCCAGAAGGTGCTCGAGCAACGTTGGCCCGACCTTCCGATTCGCAGGGTCGCGCATATCTCGACCGGCACCGATCGCTACGCGCCCAATAACGGCCAGGCAGTCTCGGGGCCAGCGGCCCTCTTGATTTACTCCGCGCTGACCGGAAAGCCCCTCCGCCCCGGGGTCACCCTGGTTGCAGAGGTTGCTTCAGATGGATCTCTAACCAGACCCCGGCAGAGCTGGAGCTACCTGCGCGCTCTTCGGATTTCCCCTGGGGGACGCCTTCTGGTCCCTCCGGATTTTGAGCCCGAATTACGAGCCATGATCGCCTTGGAGGATCCTGCGTTTTTTCTCCGATGGGAGGTATTGATTGTGAGCTCCATTGATACCGCCCTGAACCTCGCCAGCGAAAATAGCGATCCCGCAGGACTGGCTGCGACCTCTCAGCTTTACGGAGAGCTTCGCGAGGTCGGCCAAGACAAGGATGTTGGGCAGCTCTGCGTCAATGCGAAGGTCCGGGAGCGCCTCTCCGAGATCGCCATCAGGGCCCCCTTCCACTACTCCGCAAAAATGCTTCTAGTCCAGGGGGATGCTACCCTTCGACCTACCAGAGTGGAGCGGGAGGTTGCAGGGCGAATCGTGCGCAGCGCTATCGAACCCATCGGCGGGTTCTCGCGACTGTCGCTTTCCCAGCTAAGCGCGAAGCGCCTGCTGACTGCCAGTGAAGCCACTAGTGCCGAAATCGAGCGCTTCGCCAGATTTATCTCGCCCGATGACAACGACCTAGTCAAGGAGGCCCGTGAAGTCGCCCAACTTACCCAGACCCTCGGGCAGGGAAAGCGCGATGGAAGCCTGAGGAATGGGGTGACCTACTACCGGGATACTCCTCTTGCGACCTATCATAGCCGCTTTCAGTCAAAATTTACGGCTCTCCGCCAGAAACTGGCCCCTTTTACGGGTGAAGTCATCGAGTCTGAGCCGCCCGCCGGCGCAAAGACCACCCCTTAATTGCACAAATTAAGGCATCAGGGTCGCTTTCCTTAAGAAGGAGCGCTTCCCCGGCAGGCCTCCGACGCTTTTGCTTTAGCGCCCCCCCTTGATCGCCTAGCATTTCTCTCAGCAACCAGATGAACTCAAAGTTTTTCCACGCTCTCACCCTCTGCGCTCTTCTCTTTGCGCCCTCCCTCCGGGCCCAGGAGGATACTCTCTTTTACCTCCCCGATATGGAGGCAGAGCTCTTCGACACAGACGAGCTCGACTTCGGAAGGCGGGGGGCATTCGACAAATCGGGCCTCGTCGCCGCCCTCGCACGCATTGCCAGTGACTTTGATCCCGAGGAAAAGAACGGAAAGGTTCCCAACCTGCTCCGGTCAAACGCCCTCGGTATTGCAGGGCGCATTAACCCAGAAGCCAAATCCTTCAAGACTACCTATGAGCAGCTTGAGCAGGACGCTGAGGCCTACGGCAGCAGCGGAACCAGCAAGGATCGCCTCCTAGGAAATATTTACCGAGGGATTCGCACCCTGCTTAAGGACAAAGGGAATGAAGACAACAAGATCTGCGCAGCGTATTGTGTGGACGTGGCCATCCGCTTTCTTCCTGGCCACAAATACTCTGACGATCTCGAAACAATCCAGCAGGAGCTGGAAGAGGGAGGAGTAGAGGTCGATTGGGACCAACTCCAAGGTAAAGCCGTAGTGAAGGAAACGCCATGGAATCCCTTCGGCCAAGGCGGCCGGATGGAGCCCCGGAAGGAAAAGATGCCTGGAGGCGATGCCAAGGGGCTCGCTTCAAACCAAAGTTCCGTCGTGGGGCTGGTCGTTGTGACCCTTGGAAGTGGCAAGCATGCAGGAGCCGCCAGTGAGATTATCGCAACAGCTCTGAGGGAAGAAGGCGTCAAGGGCATAGAATTCAAAATCGACCAGGAGGTCGGGGACATGATGGGCAACAGCCTGAAGTCGATCCGGGATTATCTCCGCATTACCTACGAGCCAAAAGGAATGGTCCCGGACGGTTATCAGGTCAGCATCGTATTTCAGGATCGGGACCAGCGCGTCGATGGCCCATCTGCGGGAACGGCCATGGCTCTGATGCTTGACTCACTTTTTACAGGGGAAAAGCTCGATGAGGGATTCGCCTGCACCGGGGGAATCACCCCGAACGGAAAGGTAACCAGTATCGGGGGTGTTGCTGCCAAAATTCGTGGGGCTACGCGGCGGGAATGTAGAATTGTAGGGGTGCCTGAGGGTAACGCCAAGGGGGTGAACGACATCCTGGTTCTCGATGGAGTCCAGCAATTGCTGGACATTCAGGTTTTCACCATGAAGGACATGGATGAAGCCCGGGCTCTTTCCCGTGAAGAAAAGGATAAGGATGTTCAGTCCACCCTCGATGACTTCAAGGCCGTAGCAGAGGTTATCGCTGACCAGGGTGATGCCGCATTGAAAAATGCCCGGGTCAAGGAGCGGCTTGAGGCCGTACTCGAAGCGATGCCCAATCACATCTCAGCCAAGCTGTTGCTCGACCACATTCAAGGGGATGCTCCTGAGAGGCTTTCGGTAGGCGGCAGCTTCCACGAGATTGACTCTCGGTCTTCCGCGGTCTTCAGCCGCGTGCAGCGCACCATGATGCGGGGCAAATTCAGCGAGGCTGATGAAGCGGAATCCGCAGCTGCTGATGCCCGTAAGGAACTCGAGGAGCTTGACGGCAAGATTCACGAGAAGTTTGAGGACTATCTGAAAGCCGCTATCGATATCTGTAAGACGGTTGAAGAAGATGCCTCAGGCGAAGGCAAGGACCTGGTCGAGAATCTCAAGAGCCGATGGTCTAGGATCAACAGCATCCGAAAGAAGCTGAGGGACGACCCGGAGATTTTCGAGGAACTCCGCGGCTAGGCCGCTTTGAATACCGAGCGCATTTGCGACACGCATTTTGCGCCGCTATTCAGGCAAGGATATCCTGAACCACCTTGCCGTGGACATCCGTAAGCCGGAAATCCCGGCCGGAGTAGCGATAGGTCAGCTTCTCGTGATCAAAGCCCAGGAGGTGCAGGATCGTGGCTTGGAGGTCATGAACATGAACTGGCTTTTCTGCAGCCTGAAACCCAAACGGGTCGGTTGCGCCGTGCACGTAGCCCCCTTTTACTCCGCCGCCTGCAAGCCAGACCGAGAACCCGTAATGGTTATGGTCCCTGCCGTTGATCTTTCCCGCATTGGACCCTTTTTTCGGCATCTCGACCGTCGGCGTACGCCCGAACTCCCCTCCCCACATCACGAGGGTCTCATCGAGGAGTCCTCGCATCTTCAGGTCTTTCAGGAGAGCCGCGATCGGCTGATCACACTCCCGAGCCAGTTTCTGGTGATTTTTTTCAAGGTCATCATGGTTGTCCCAGGGCTGCCCCGCACCGTGCCATACCTGGACGAACCGTACGCCACGCTCGATGAGTCGTCGGGTGATAAGCATTTGGCGCGCCTGGGTTCCTCGCCCATACATTTTCCGGATTTCTTCAGGCTCCTTGCTGATGTCAAAGGCATCACTTGCTTCCATCTGCATGCGGTAGGCCAGCTCAAAGGACTGCAAGCGGGCCTCCAATCGGGCGTCGTGGCTTCGCTCCCTCTGGTGATTTTCATTCAATTCCCTCAGAAGGTCCAACTGACGCCTCTGCTCTCTTCCAGCAGTGTTTGCCTCGATATGCTCTACCAGCTTTTTGGGATCGGAGTGCTTGGTATCTACATACGTCCCTTGGAAGGTCCCCGGCAAAAAGGCCGACTGCCAGTTCTGGGTTTCCTGGATCGGATATCCCCCGGGGCACATGGCCACAAAGCCCGGGAGGTTCTGGTTCTCCGACCCCAGGCCATAGGTGACCCATGATCCCATCGCCGGTCTTACAAGGCGGCCGTCCCCACAGTTCATAAGAAGCAGAGAGGGTTCATGATTAGGAACATCCGCATACATAGACCGGATCACACAGAGATCATCAGCCATGCTGCCAACCTGGGGGAAAAGGCTGGAAACCTCTAATCCGGATCGCCCCATAGGCGAAAATTCAAACGGCGACTTGAAGGCCGCTCCGGTTGGCCTTTCGGTCTTGAGCATCTTGGGCAATTCCTGGCCGTGAAGCTTTGTCAGCTCCGGCTTGGGGTCGAAGGTATCGAGATGAGAGGGCCCCCCGTTCATGAAGAGGTGGATGACGGCCTTGGCTTTCCCCGGGAACTGGGGGCGTCGTGGGGCGAGCGGGTTCAGGCCAATACTTGGCCCTGACTTCTCGGCCGCGGCGACCAGCCCGGGCACTCCATTCAGAGCCACCCCAGCCATGCCCATGCCGCAACGCGACAAAAGCTGGCGCCTCGTTAAAAAGAGGTGCTCGGGGTTTGTTGCGTGGTGTGTCATCAGTCTGGTCAGGGCCCTGTGTCCAGGCCGTCAGTCGACATAAAGAAACTCGTTGGAGAGAAGCAAGACCTGGGCGAGCAAAGGCCAGCGATCCAGCGCGGGACCGGAAAAGCCTGGCTGTGCCTCCGCAAGAGGAACAGGCTCCCCCTGCTCATGAATGACAGGGCTCCAGGAAAAGCTGTCCCATGCCTCGCTTCCAGTTGACTCGACAAGGAAGTCAATTGCCTGCCCAGCAGTGACCTCCAAGATCACTGGCGTGAGGACCTTTTCCCCGGGGGAGACAGTCCATTGGCCAGCAATAGAGCCCCGTGCCACGACAAGGCCACGCAACGCATCGCCCTTGAGAGCGGGTCTGGAAAGCTCCCCAGCTATCTCAATAGTCGTGCTCCTCGGGGCCACCCACCGAAGAATAGCGGCGTGATCATCATGTCCCGGGTGACCGCCGGCAGAGTGCCAATGCACCCATCCGGTCTCAGGGTCGGGTAGCTCCGCCCCGCCCTGCCACACCTTCCCAGTGTAGTGAGGCAAGGCTTTGAATTCCACTCGTCCGGAATCCCTGAACAAGCGACCGTGGCCATAACTCCAAGCCCCCGAAGTCTGGCCCTGCTTCCCCGAAGTATCCCCAAGGAAGCGTACAGCCCCTGCCAATTCCGACGGGGAGGGATTCCGTTTTAAAATTCGGTTGTAAAGCGCCCTGACCCGCACCCGTTCATTATCATTCCCGGAAGATGTGCCGGCTGTGGCCTTCGCCTGCTCATGCATGAAAGGACTGTTCATGAGATAGAGGGCTTGGTTGGGAGTCGTGGTAGACACGCGCTTAACGACTGGCTGACTTGAATCCGGAAAGTCGAAGATTCGAAAGAAGGACGGTGTATTCTGGCGCTCGATGAGACCGTAAATTGTCCGTCGGGACGGAAACGGCGCTTCATGGATTTTCACAGGCCTGCCGCCTAATCGTAGATCGAGACGACCGCTCACCTGTAAGGTTGTGTCACGCCAGGACTCGAGGTCCTTACGATGACGCGTGCTGCGAGCATAATACCGGTTTTCGGGATCAAGCTCCGCGTGCTCTGGGCCAGCCTTGCTGCTCCGCCGCCAAGCCTGAGAGGTCATGATATGGCGGATCAGGGCCTTGACCGACCAATCCTGCTCCTGAAGATAAAGTGCGAGGTGGTCGAGGAGGCCTGCATGAAGCGGGGATGGGGCCTGTAAGCCAAAGTCTCCCGGAGTGTTCACAAGCGGGCTTCCCATGACGTGCATCCAGACGCGGTTCGCACAAACCCGGGCCGTTAGAGGATTCCCAGGACGAGTCAGCTCACGTGCCAGCTCAAGGCGCCCACTCCCTTGCTTGAAAGTGCTGGTTGGCACTTCTCGAAAAAAGGCCGGAAAAGCTCGAGGAACCTTTGGGCCACGGCTCGATTGCTGCCCCCGCTCAAAAATAACTGGTTCACGAGGCTTTGGGCGATCCCGGACCGCCATAGCCCTCACGGGTGCAAACTCTGATTTACCCTCCAGCTCATCGATCTTGGCCAAAAGCCCACGGTATTTGCCCCTTTCGGTCTGGTTGAGCTGTGAGAGAGCCTTCTTTCGGTCAAAATCGAGAGGGGCGGGAGGTCGCTGATACTCCTTTATCTTCCCCGCCGCATAATCATGCGCGGCATTTGCCCGCTTAAGAAGTTCCTGGCGAAAGGCGCGATAGCCTGGCGAGTCCTCAGGAGTGGCAATTACGGGCAACTCTCCTTCAGGAACTTCCTCAGTACTGTCGAAGACACCATAGAGACCATAGTAGTCTTGCATGGTGAGCGGATCACTCTTGTGGTCGTGGCAGCGCACACACTGCATTGTGAGCCCCATCGTGCTCCGGAACGTGACATCAATCCGATCCGCAATGATAAGATCATGCTTATTGAGATAGCGGCGCCCCAGAGTGAGGAACCCAAGAGCGGCCTGCTCCCGCACGGGCACATCCATCAGATCAGCGGCAATCTGCCTCCGTAGAAACTCGTCATAAGGAAGATCCTTGTTTAGCGCCTCTATGACCCAATCACGGTAGGTGAACGCAAACGGGAAGAGCCGGCCGGCGGTAAAGGCGTATCCCTTGGTATCCGCGTAGCGGGCAACATCCAACCAATGACGAGCCCAGCGCTCCCCATAGTGTGGAGAGGAAAGTGCCTCATCAATAATTCCGGCACTCCACTCTGGCAGAGGCTCCCCCCTTTCCCCCGAGGCCCGGGTAGCAAGAGCCTCCGGAGGCTGGAGCCCAGTCACAACATGCCACGCTCGACGAAGCAATACCTCACGGGCGGCATCAGGCGCCGGTTTGAGGTTTTTCTCTTTCTGGCGAATCGCCAGAAGCTCATCCACCGGATGGATCTTTCCTGCCAGAGCTGGGCGCTCGGGCGACTGAAAGGCCCAATGCTGTTGCGCGGAAGCAGCGCAGGCCCTAGTGGCGCCAACCGCCAAGGGGAGCGCCGCAATCCCGGGCAGAAAGAGGGAAAGAACTCTCATACGAACTGGGTTTCCCTAAAATGTGCCTGCCGGGAGACCTTTCCGCAAGAGCAAGTGGTCAAGCCTCGGCCTCAAAAGGACCGGTTGAACGATAGCATTAATCCATGAAACCGGGAGCTGTAGTCCCCAGCCACCAGATCCCCAGCATCAATTGCGGGATTGGGATCCGAGACTGTCCGATCTGAAAAGGCATATTGATAGGCCAAGTCTACTGCCCAGTTTGCTGCCTTGTAACTTACCCCTGCACTGAGCCAGTGCCGATCAGCATCTGCAATCGCCGGGTTGAAATTAAGGTCCGGCTGGCTGTTTTCGATGAAAATATATCCTGCATTGAAAGCCCAGGTTTCGTTGGGGGCATAAGTTACCCCGAAGCCATACATGAAGTTGGACTCCCAGTTGAAGGGAATCGGATTGTCCGCGAGAGGCGCCTGTCGCAAGGTGGGAACTTTCAAGCGCTTCCAATTTACCCATTCAACGTTGGCTTCCAGTGTCCATTGCCGGGTGGGCCGGAATGCGTATCCTACAACCAGAGTGTCCGGAGTAACTAGATCCAAGGATGCCCCTGGGATGGCTAGGCCAATTTCAGGAACTGCTGCCGAGCCCGATAGGTCTAGTTCAGTTTTAGCGCGATAGGTGAGGCCGACGGAGTGCCTACCGCCTGGCTGCCACAACAACGAGGCAATCCAACTGGTAGAATAATCGTCTCCCTCAAACCCAAATTCCGCTGGTGGATTTGGGGGAGGCAAAAATTGCTTCAGGGTGCCATCCGCATAACTCAGAGCAATCCCACCTCCAATCGAAAGATCGTCACTCAACTCATACCCAAGGACTCCCCAAGCCGTGGCGTAGGTAAGGTCTGTCTCGGTTGCGACAGCCCGGAAAGGCGTGCTCGTTCCCCAATCGGTACGCAAGCCAAAGGGCGCGTTGAGGCCCACCCCTGCAGCCAAACGATCGTTGAGTGGCGTAGCAACATAAAGCTGGGGCAGGGGAATAAACTCCGCCTTGTTCTGATGGCTTCCTCCATCGATTTCTGTTTCTCCGTCTATCCCGAGTCGCACACCGTAGACCCCAAGGTGGACTGCCGCTGAATCAAGCTGCGTCAATCCGGCAGGGTTGTAGAAGACTGCAGATGGGCGGTCCGCTGTTGCCACAAAAGCATTACCCCTCGAAGCAGCAAAGGGATCCTGGACGGGTATGTAGAAGCCATTGGCATGAAGACCCGTTACGGTAACCAGCAAAAGGCCGATGGCGCGCAAGCAGGGTGGGACAGAAAAGCGGATAGAAGAGAAAAGGGTCATCTCGTGGGTGTCGGTTTTGTACGCTTTCACGGGGATTCAAAAATGGAGTGCTCCTCGGTGAGGAAAATAGACGATCTTGAAAGGTCGCAGAATCTGGCCTCATCCTCAATAAGCTTCTCGTGAGCCGCCATCCCTTCGGGCGTTTGCATAGCCTCCAGCAGCTCCTCATGGGAATTCCACCAGATTTCCGTAATCCCGTCGTAGGGGCCAGCAGCTCCGCGGCCCTCTTGTGCCACCTGATTGAGCGGGGACTCCAGGAGGTGGCTCTGGACATACTTCCCGGCATTGAGTGCCTCCGCGAAGCTTTTGACCAAGGGCCCATGGTTCTCTTTCCAGTAGCGGAAGAATTCTTCCGGAGGCATCCCGGCTTTCCGGTGAACACAGTAGACGAGTTTAATCATATTGGTTGGGGTTTGGTGATCTTTCTGAGGGAGCGCGCTAGTCAACGAAGCGAGACCAGAACAGCTCGTTGCCCACCAGATCAGCAGCCAGCTCTTCGAATGGATCATGGGGGACTCGTTCGATTCGGGAAACGTCAAACCCGATACGTAATCGAATCTCATTCTGGCTGGGGTCAGGGAGAAACTCAAAGGCTCCTCCATGATGCGCTATCCGCATGAAAGCCCCAATCAGGCTCAAGGTTTCTCGGGGAGGCTCTTCCGCACTGGAGCTCATGATAACGGCGAGGAGGGCGCGCAGAGGACGACCAGGAAAGACGAGCTCTACTCCGGAAAGGCATTCTTCCAGTCGGACATGGCCATCTCCCTCAACGATTCTCGCAAGGGACTCAACCAGGGGAATCACCACTTCCCGGAGGCTCTCCAGCGGCCCGGGCCAGTCAGGCGGGGCCCCCCGGGCCTCGCTCCATTGGATAACGGGATTTCCAGAGACTACGGCCTCCAAGGTATCCCTAACACTGCATCGATTATTATAGTCCAAACTGGTCGGACTCGTAAGGTCCGCGGGGAGGTAGGAATGCACCGCGCCCAGAAAGGAGAGATGCCTCCGGTATAGCTCGCGCCAGGAAAGCCCCTCGTGGCTAATGACCTCTGAAAGGGGCCTCTCCCGCGGATCCTCCGCTAGCCGGACCACAATCCTCAGGGCCTCTCCGACATGACGGATCCCGGAATCCCGGAAAACCGCCAGAGCCGCAAGGGACATGATCCGGTCCGATGCCGCGAGAATATCGACACTCATCATTTTCTGTCGCACTAGCTCTTCCCGCTCCAGCCGAACGATATAGAGCTCCATTGCTCTCTTAAGGGTGACTTCAAGCTCTGGGACTTCCCACGGCTTGGTTACGTAGCGATAAATACCGCCCTTATTTACTGAGGAAACTGCCGCATCAATATCCGCATAGGCGGTAGAAAGTATCCGAACAACGCCGGGCTTAAGGAGGGCTACTTTTTCGAGAAAATCGCTGCCGGATTCTTTAGGCATTCGCTGATCTGTAACCACCACGCCTATCTCATCCTGGTATTCACGAAACCGTTCCAAGCCCTCTACCCCGTCCTCCGCGAGGACGATCCGGAACGTTTTGCCGAAGAGCTTGGCAAAGTATTTTCGTGTCTTCTGTTCGTCGTCGACGAACAGAATGAGATGTTGCCGGTAATCGAGAGTTGATTGGCTCATTTTTCCCACGCTTGCTGGAGATCCGCAGTATCGGCTTCCGTCTCATGGAGGGAGCTCGTTTCGTCAGGCCTGCCCGCGGACAGGGCGGGCTCCTCATTATCCATATCGTCCTGCCATGGCTGGGGAATGATCACGCGGAACACTGTCGGGCGGCCCGGGTCACTCTCGACCTCAATCCGGCCATGATGTGACTCAATAATCCTGTGACAGATGCTTAGCCCCAGACCCATCCCGGCGCCCACTTCCTTTTTAGTAAAGAAGGGGTCGAAGACGTGGTCCAAATCTTCAGCGGCTATCCCGGGCCCATTATCCTGAACCTTTATCTCCATATGGTCATCTCCCCTCTGGGTCGAGGAAACCGTGATCTGCGGCTCGATGCCCCGTTCGCGGGCGCCTTCCAAGGCCTGTGCCGAGTTCTGGATCAAGTTCACCATGACCTGGCAGAGCTGGTTCCCGTTCCCGCCTACCTGGTGGCTCTCCGGCACCTTTGCGTTGAAGGTGATCCCCTTGAGCTCCCCGGCCAATAGTCTCCGCGCATTCTCTACGGTATCCGCAAGGCTTATTTCCTCCTTCAGGACAGCCTCTCCCTTGGTAAAGGATCTCAAATCACTCACAATCCGGATCACCCTGTTCACTCCCTCCTCGGCATCCGCTACGGTCTCTTCGAAATCTGCGCGCTCCTGCTCCTCCACATCGTCGGCATACATTCTGAGAGCATGCAGCGCGGTTTTGACGTAGTTCATCGGGTTGTTGACCTCATGAACGATGCCCGCGCTCATGCGGCCTAGGGAGGAAAGCGTTTCTGCCTGCAGAAGCCGCGCCTCGTTCTCCTTAATTTCTTCTAGAGCAACATCTCGTTCATCCACTGCAACCCGAAGCTCCTGGTTGATCACTCCGAGCTCTCTCTGGTAGCTCTGCCGGTCCAGAAGGTTCCGGACCCTGAGACGGAGCTCCGCAGTGGTAAACGGCTTGGTCAAAAAATCACTAACACCCGCCTCGAGAGCCTGAATACGAGGCGTTTCATCGGCCGCCGCTGTGACGAGGAGGATCGGAACCTGCGAGGTGGAATCATGCTGCCGAAGCCTTTGTGTGAGGGTAATGCCGTCCATTTCCGGCATCATGTAATCAAGGATGATCAGCTGAGGCTCAAACTGCCGGGCAAGCTCCCACCCTTCCTTTCCATTACAGGCCTCAATAACCCCGCATCCCATTTCCTCAATCTCCCCCTTCAGGAAACGCCTCAAGCCATTTTCGTCCTCCGCAATAAGAACAAGCTCCTTATTGGCGGCCCCGTCCACACTGGAGCCCACGGCCACGAAAGGCTCGGTAGAACCGCGCCGAGGATCCGCAGTTCCCAGCGCACCTCGAATGCGGGCTTCATTGTGAATGTGAGTCAAGGGGTCGTCCGCCCCGGGCGCCGTAATCTGGGAATCATCCGGCAGAGAAAGTAGCGGCACGGAGATCGTAAACTTTGTGCCTTTGCCATACTCACTTTCTATAGCAATGGTCCCCTCCATCGACTCGGTCAGGCTCTTTACGAGGGCGAGCCCAATCCCAACCCCATTGTGTTTCTTGGCGGCAGACGTGTCAGCCTGCCAGAAGCGCTCGAACGCGGAGTCGAGCTGATCCTCTTTCATTCCGGCGCCATTGTCCTCCACCTCAAGAATCAGACGGCTACTCTCGATCGCCGCCGAGAGCGAGACCTCGCCCCCTGCCGGAGTAAACTTCAAGCCGTTCACCGCCAGATTGAGAACTACTTTCTCCAGCCGGTCCCGATCAAGAAAGACCTCCTCGTCCTCCTCGCATAATGCCTCCCATCGAAGCGCGATTCTCTTTCGGTCCGCCATGGGCTGAAGGTTTCGCCCCAGTCCGTCAATGAAGGTAAGGGGTCGGAACCTCTCCGGCCGCATCGGCATTTCTCCACTATCCATCCGCACCAGATCGAGAATGTCATTGATGAGGCGAAGCAGCCGCATCCCGTTGTCCTCCATTCCGTTCACAAGCTCGGAAACCTTGGCGTCGTTTCGCACCAGATTGAGATTTTGCATCTTCTCGATGGGCGCAAGCATGAGCGTGAGTGGCGTGCGCAACTCGTGGCTGATATTTGCAAAGAACCGTGTCTTCGCCTCATCAAGGTTTTGGAGTTTGCGGTGGTTCTCCGCCAGCGCTTCCTGCTGGGATACCACTTCCTCCCGGAGGCAAAACTCCGCGAAGCGGAGCTTGTTGTAGAAGTAAAGACCAATGCAAACGAACGCCGCGGTCACAAAGAGGAAAAACAAGGCGATCGTAATATCCTGGGCGCTGGTCGACGTGTTGAGAGCTACCGCAAGGTAGCCAACAATGCAGAGCGTCGAGCTGATCACCCCATCAATACATCGCCATCGCAAAAGCAGAACAGTTCCGACCATCACGAGATTGAGCCCCGCATAGTAAGGCGAGCCCCCCCCTCCGGTCTCAGAAAGCATCCCTTGAATGGTCACCATTGGGATTAGGGCAACGAGATGCCCTAGTAGATGGAGCGTCCGACGCGATCTGCTCCGGACCCGATAAAGCAGAAAAAGCACGAAGAGAAGCCCACAAGAGCAGGCCATCCGGAGCAGGAAGAGCGTACCCACGACGCCCTCGGGGCTCTGGGAAGTAGGGTTCCCAAAGGCCACCCAGTCCATTCCTGCTCCCAAGGCGATAAAGATAGCAGCCAGAAGCGCACCTCGCCGGTAGTTCAGGAGACGGTGCTCGTCCTCCTGGGCTTCGAACCGCTGCTGCAGCAGCGCCGGGGCTCCCCCGTGCTCTGGATCAGCTTTCCCCATGGTCATCTTTTTTTCGGACCTCTAGAAAGAGGTTCACTCCGGTCTCATCCCTGTCGAGGGTCGTTTCAAACTGGCCTCCGTTAAGAGGTGCTATTTCCATCATGGCCTCGTCGTCCCGGTAGATCAGGTTCCATTCCAGAACGTATTCCATCCACGCGCGACTGGGATTCGTGTCGCTAACATTGGTAACCAACATGAGGCCCCCGGGGGCGAGGAGTCGGGCAAAAAGGTCGTTGAGGCGACGGCAGACCCGCTGGGAGAGATAATCAAAGAGGCCCGAGCAATAGACCATGTCGAAGGACTCCCACTTCAGGTCCACGTCCCCCGTGGAGGCCTGCCGCAACAGCTTGTGGACCGAGCGCTGGAGAAGAGAAATCGGCGCTACCCGGCCGGCTTGAGCGCGCACTCTGGTGAGCTCCTTGCGGGTGTGCTCGATGGTCTCGGAATTGAAGTCAAGGAGCGTAATATCGCACAAGTCGCTGAGCTCTTCGTTTTCTAGGAACTGCTTCACTTCATGGGCTGGACCACAGCCAAGGTTGAGAATGCGAGTCCTTCTTCCTTTCATGGCGTTGCGTTCAGCCTCCGCCTTGAGCTTCCTGGTTAGATAGGAAATGCGATTGCGATGCGCTACGACAGGTGGCGTCTGCAGGAAAGCATGGTTAATGAGCTTGGCGAAAAGAGAGCCGCCCTCATAGGAATCTCTCACCATCATGTTCACCATTTCATAATCCCCGGCATACCCGAGTGGTTTGTGGAAGGTGCGGTAGGTAAATGGAGAACATAGGACCAGTGGGTGAATCTGCCGGCGGACATAAAACTTATGAGTCGCCTCACGACCCTCCGGAATCTTTGCGACCGAATCCTCGAAGCTCCCCATCGCGCCCTGCATTTCCTCGAGCACACTATCCTGAAGCTGGTCAATGATTTCACGCTCAAGAGTAGGACGATCCACAGAGGCCGTGGAACGTATGCCAAGGTCTATTTGCTCCATCCACCGTTGCATCCCGACAAGAAGGTTCTGCATGTCCGCCACCGTCAGCTTGAAAGATAGGTCAACCTCATGCGCCCGTTTCCAGTCCTGAACAAAAGCATCAAACTGATTGGCGAGAGGATCCCGGCCCTCTCGATCGGAGAGGAAATCAACGTCTAACCAGGCATTGCCGAGGGTCGCTTCGCAAACCAGAAGGATCCCTGTGTTTACCAGACCGGTAACGACTGCTTCCCCCTGGTAGACCACCCTGTCTCCCACCCGGATCCTGAAATCTCGGAGGACCTCCGAGAGCTGGAGGATGCTGTAGGGGTTATAGATCTCAAAAGCTACCGAGTAGCGGCGAAGCCTCAGGATATTAGCCGTGATCTCAGAGCCCTGGCTGTTGCGGCAGACAACAACACTGGTTAGAAGCGAGGATCCTTTCTGCATTGACTAGGTAGCTGAGATCAAAAATGGTGGCGAGGTAAACATTACTTGGCTTCCCGAAAGACTTAGAAGTTTAGGGCGGCGTATAACCCTTTGCCTTTGCTACCATGTCCCAAGAACCTCCAAAATTCACGATTACGCGCGAAGGGCAGCATTTCAGGTGTCCGGACGGCCAAGACCTGCTCGAACTTGCGGAGGAAGAGGAATTTTCGGTCTCGGGAGTCGCGGAGCATCTGAAGCTCACAAACCGGCAACTGGAGTATGCTGTTGAAAGGGCCTCTGGCCTCCGCCCAAAGGAGCTGTTCCGACGGCACCGGATGCTTCTTGCCCGTCGCCTTGTTGCCGAGGGCTTTTCCCTTCAGGTCATCTCGCACCGTCTTGGGTTCAAGCACTACACCCATTTTGCTTCCGAAATTAAGTCCTACTTTGACCTGCCGCCTCGGCAGTTTCAAAAATCGGTTCGTGCACTGTGCCCGGAAACCTGAGGGCGAGGATAGCCCCTTCAGGTGGGGATCAACGGGATCTCGTTTCGCTGCTAGTCGTCTTTCGGAAGCCATGGGCTTAAAAATTATTGCGGTTAGCACGTTGGGGAGAGGCTGGAGCCGTCGAACGCCGAAGGCAGCAGCTGCTTGAGGCTTACCCTCCCGACAGCGTCCTTTTGTGGATCTACCAAAAACACAACGAGGTCAGGGCTGAACTCATAGAGAACTTGCCGGCAGGCTCCACAGGGGGCCGGAGCCCCGGGCGCACAGACTACAATAGCGTCAAACTCACTCTCCCCCTCCGAAACGGCCTTGGAGAGAGCCACTCGCTCGGAACAGATTGTGAGTCCATAGGAAGAATTTTCTACGTTACAGCCCGTGAAAATACGCCCAGAACGAGTGCGAAGCGCAGAGCCGACCCGAAACCCAGAATAAGGCGCATAGGCGTGCTCGCGGGCATCCCTGGCAGCCTGAACCAAATCCTTGTCTGCTCCCTCACTCATGGCTCTGTGACTAGCGCGGGTGATTCTCGCCTCTGAGTGATCCGCCCAAGGCTCGTCGGAACCATAGAGGAGGTCATAAGCTTCATAGTTATAAAGATGGCTTAAATACTAGGCGATGTGTAGCTAAATCGCCCTGTAGAGACTAAAATCCCCGCTTTTATCCTGAGCGTTTTTTCCGCTTGAACAGTAATTTTACTGAGGATTTTAGTCATCTATCCTCCAATTTCCCACACTCCACATGAAGTTTGGCCGCTTCCTCGAGGTCACTTTTCTCGAAGCTTCCGGAGGCTTCCGGCCGACCCCTTTGGTCTGTGCCAACGCGCCGCCACTCTCGGGACCTTCTCGCCCCCCGCTGACCATCAACTCAGTTTTGCAGACTAGATTTGCAGCCTTGCGGCGGCCTCAACTCCGAGTAACGTTATATTGCATGCCCCCTGCCTCTCTCCTGAAAACTCTCACCACGGCCACGGCAATTGTCGCCCTCGCCGGGCAAGGGGTAACCCGGGAAGAAGATGCGGTCGCTCCTCCCACAAAGAGCGAGGTTACACCGCGCGAAGCTACCGAAAATGCCGAAGCCGGCTTTACCTCGGAGGAGGTCACCTTCAAGGCCGGGGAAATTGTTTCCAAGGCCTACCTCGCCCTTCCGGCAAAAAAAGCGTCAGGGACTTACCCTGGCATTTTGGTATGTCCAGAATGGTGGGGGCATAACGACTACGTCCGCATGAGGGCGGAAATGCTCGCCAAGCTCGGCTACGCTGCACTGGCCATGGACGTTTACGGGGACGGGAAGAAAGCACACGACCCAAAGGCCGCAGTGTCCCTGGATGGCGCCCTTAAGGCAAACCAACGCGAAATGAACGCCAGAGTGCTTGCACACCTGAAGTTTCTTCAGGGGAGGCCAGAAGTAGACCAGGCACGGGTTGCTGCTATCGGATATGGAAGCGGCGGAGACGTCTGCCTCCAAATGGCAAGGAACGGAATGCGCGGACTCGGAGGAGTAGTCGCCTTTCATCCCCTATTCAATGTCGTTCCCTCTCGACCCCCCATCCGAAAAGCAACAGCAAAGGTGATGGTCTGCGATGCCCAGGAGGACCCTTACGTCCACCTTCGAAAGGGAAAAGTGGCGGCCTTCCGTAAGGAAATGGCGAGCGTCCGAACAGATCTTGTGATCATTCCATTCCCTGACGCGATGCAGAGCTTTACCGTTCCAAACGCCGACATCGTTGGCGAAAAGTTCCGAATTCCACAGGCCTACAGCCCTGAGGCTGACAAGAAAGCCTGGGGCCTTCTCCGGGGATTCCTTAAGGACCTGTGGGACTCACCCCAATAGTTCTGGAAAAGCCCAGAACATGATTCCGCATCTCCCCGCTTTTCCAGAACCGTGAATAACCAACCCTTTCATTTCGTAGGCCGGTGGTCCCTCCTGCTCGTGGGCATTTCCAGCCTCGTGATGCTTGTCTCTTGCAAAGAGACAGGGGCCCCCATTAACACGAGGCCTCCCGAGGGCCTACAGGAGCGCCCTCCGGCTCCTGAGCCTGCAGTCGTCACCGCTCTCAAAGCGCAGGCGTTCGGCAGCAAGCTTCTTGGCCTGACATATTATCTCGTCCGGGGTGATTATGTGCGGGCCGATCTGCCAAAAGCACCCAGATATTATCTCCTCAATTTCAGTGGAAGTACCTGAGGCCCCTGCCGAGAGCATGCTCCAGAGTTGCTGGAGAAATACCAAAGGCAGATCGCGGCAAACCCCGAAGTGGAACTGGTCCACGTTAGCTGCGATGAGGTTGAGTCGGACGCTCTTAAATGGGCCCAGGAAGTAGGGTTTACATGGCCAACGGTTCTCTTTCCTGACCTCGAGCGTGCTGGACTCACCAAGTATGACGCCTGGCCCGGCGAGGTGCGGCTCGTAGACAGTGAGGGCAGCGTTCTCACCAAGAATGAGAGTGAGGCCTTTGCGACAATTTCCATAAAAAATTGACATATTTTCTTCCCCCGTAACGTTTCTTTCTAACATAAGCCCCGTTATCCCGACCCTGATGAATCTAAAAATATTACTCTTTGCCGCCTCTCTGGCTCTTGTCGGTCAAGGCCCTCTCGCTGCCCGGACATGGACCAGTGCCGATGGCTCCCAAACCTTTGAAGGAGAATTGCGCGCCCTGAGTGAGAGAACTAAAACGGTCACCGTTCTGATGGAGGGCGGTAAGCTAAGGACCTTCGCAATCAGCCTCCTCTCGGAAACAGACCGAAATTTTCTTAAGACAGAAGGCCACAAAATCCTTCTCGCTGCGAGTGCCGGAGAAGGAGCCGACGACAACTTGCAGGACCATAAAATTAGCAAGAATCTGGCGAAGGAAGGAATCCTTTCCAAGATTGAGGGAGAGAGCTTTGCCGGGCATAAGCTCACCAAGACCCCTGACTATTACATCGTGTATTTTTCGGCGAGTTGGTGACCCCCCTGTCGCACTTCTGCTCCACAGTTGGTGAAGCAATACCAAGCCGAGATCGCAAATAATCCTGCCGTCGAGATGATCCATGTCAGCCTCGACCGAGACAAGAAGGCCGCCGAGACCTGGGCAGCCAAAGAAGCGTTTCCCTGGCCTACGGTCATGATGGATAAAATAAAGGCTAGTGGGTTCGAGGATTACATGCCCCGCGCGGTCCCCAATTACAAACTTCTCAGCAAGGACGGCAAGATCGTAGCAGAGGGAAAGGCCGAAGTATTCGCCAAGGCCGCGGAGCTTACGAAGGAAGAAACATAAGCCCTCCGGAAGATTGTGCTCGCATTAGCGACTCATCTGAAGCGCCCTCTTCCCACTCCGGTGCCACATACATTCTAGCTCATGAAAAATCTCATCCTATTAGCACTTCTGCTCACCGTTCCCTGTCTGTGCTCCTGCACGCTTGCGGGAAGGCTCATTCAGGCTCCCGTCAGGCTGATACAGGCAGGCGTGCGGACGGTCACTGATGTGGGGGAGAAGGAGGTCCCCGCGACTGCAGACTCGTTGCGGCTGCATGGCATCGCTCTGAATCACTCCGCGACCACTCCGCCTCACGACCAATTCACCGTAGCGCCCTCGCAATCAGGAATCCTGCCGGAGAATCCGGCGTCCTCCCTCAGGGGTCAGCTTCAGCCTGAGTCTCAAGGTCCCAGCAGGAAGTAAGCCGGCAAACTTGCTGGCCCACTCTACCACAACCACTCCGGCTGGGTCCTCCAGAAGGTCATCCCACCCGAGAGCAAGGATCTCCTGCTCGCCTTCTACCCGATAGAAATCGAGGTGATATAAGACCCGTTTCCCCGCAGCGTATTCGTGGAGCAGGGTAAAGGTAGGGCTGGTAACCAGCCCATCATGACCCATGCCAGCAGCGAGCCCCTTGACGAATTCCGTCTTTCCGGCCCCCAGATCGCCATCTAGGCCAATTACCGCGCCAGACTCCACTTCTTGCGCCAGTTCATGACCAAGAGCGCGCATTTCGCCGGTATTCTCGCATATCCGGGGGAAATCCATACCTTCGGACTCTGCCTCGCTCCTGCGCCTTTGGCAAAAATTTCTTGCTCCCCCGGTGAGCCTGTGGTGAATTCCCCGCCCGCTTCGCCTCTGGCGCGGCAACTCCATCCCGTCCCCTAAAAACAATGGCCTACGCAGTATTCAAGACCGGCGGCAAACAGTATCGCGTCCAAGAGGGCGACAAACTCGATATTGAAAAGCTCGAGGGCGAAGTCGATGGCGAGGTTCAGTTCGGCGAGGTTCTTCTCGTAAACGACGGCTCCGCCACCACAGTCGGAACTCCTCTCGTTGAGGGCGCGGCAGTGACCGCAAAGGTTCTCGATCAATTCCGTGGGCCCAAGGGTGTCGCTTTCAAGTTCAAGCGCCGCAAGGGTCATCACAAAACCAAGGGATACCGGAGAGCTCTCACAAAGGTTGAAATTACCAGTATTGCTGGATAAAGATTTTTCAGAATTACAAACTCAGGATCTCATGGCTCATAAGAAAGGACAAGGATCGGTCAAGAATGGACGCGACTCACGCAGCAAGCGGCTCGGAGTTAAAAAGTTCGGAGGAGAGGCTGTCATTGCCGGCAATATCATCATCCGGCAGCGGGGAACCAAATGGCAACCAGGAGAGAACGTAGGGCTAGGTCGCGATCATACCATTTTCGCACTGGTTGATGGGAGTGTCTATTTCGACCGCCAGGGACGCCGCGTCAATGTCGCGGAACCTGCGGCGAGCTAGACGACAATTCCAGAATCGTCCTAGCTATCATCACGGCGACTCCCTAGGGGGTCGCTTTTCTTTTGCTGCTTTCTCTGAAGCGCATGCGAGCCTCCAGTTGCCCTCTAAAATGTTCAATCTCGTCCTCGTTGCACCTGAGATCCCGCACAATGCCGGTGCGGCGGGTCGACTATGCCTTGCTACGGGATCTACTCTCCACCTCGTCAAGCCACTTGGGTTTTCGCTAGACGACAAACAAGTCCGTAGAGCGGGCCTAGACTACTGGAAGGACGTTAAGGTGAAGGTCTGGAACTCTCTCGAGGAGCTTCTCGGGGAGGCCGCTCCAGAGCAGGTTTGGTTCCTCACAACCAAGGGAGCGACTGCCCATTGGGATATTAACTTTAATCGAGGAGACTACCTAGTATGCGGATGTGAAACCCGTGGACTGCCTGAATCCCTTCTTTCCGATTTTCCAAATCGCCTTGTGCGGATTCCAATGGCGCAAGACGGAACCAGATCGCTGAACCTTGCGACCGCGGCAGCGGTAGCCCTCTACGAGGGCATGAGGCAGGTGCAATAAGTGCCCAGCCGATTACTCGGAATCCGATTCTTCGTCCGATTCTCCATCGGATTCTCCATCGGATTCTCCATCGGAGGTAGCTTGGATATCCTGTAGAGCCCCGATAAAGTCGCCGAGAATTTCGGCCGGAACCATTATCGTGTCCCTGTTCCCGGATACATCCTCCGTAATCTTCACTACTTTTCCTCGGGCGTTTTCCTTCAAATCGAGGAAAAACACTTTCCGGTCAGCAAGAATCTTTTCTGTGTGCAGTAAGTCGCTTTCCACCTGTCCTCTTTCTTTAATTAGTCCGGAGTATTTTCAGCTGAATCCCCCCACGGGTCAAACTCAAAAGACCAAGACCACTTGAGCGCTTAAATCCATGGAATTCCATTCCTTTACCAGCCTCTCTGCTCACCACCCTGCCCTGCCGCTCACCGCAGGCAGGACCTGACCTGCCTGCAAAAGATTTCAATGCAAGCCAACCGCGCTGCGCACACGGTCGAGCACCGCTCTTGCCTGCTCCCGGGCCCGGCCTGCCCCTTCCTTGAGAACCTTGTCAACGTAGCCGGGGTTATCGAGGAGCTCCTGCCGCCGCTCCCGCATGGGAGCAAAAAAGTTCCAGTAGGATTCCCAGAGACGTTTCTTAAAATCACCATAGCCAATCCCCCCTGCCTTATGATCCGCAATCATCTCATCGTATTCCTCCGCAGTCGCGAACAACTTGAAAAGATCAAGTATGACTGAGCCCTCGACGGGCTTGGGGTCCTCCACGGCCGCAGAATCGGTAACGATCCGCATCACCTTTTTTCGCAACGCTTTTTCTTCCCCGAAAATTGGCAGGGTATTGTTATAGCTCTTGCTCATCTTCTGCCCATCGAGTCCTGGCACTTTGGCGACGGCATCAGGAATGACCGCTTCCGGAAGAACTAGAGTTTCCTCCCCATAGTTCTCGTTGATTTTAGTAACAAGATCCCTGGTAACCTCAAGGTGCTGCTTTTGATCCTCCCCAACCGGAACCCGGTCTGAGTCGAAGAGAAGGATATCCGCTGCCATCAAAACCGGATACGCAAACAAAGCGTGGCTCGCGGCAACTCCCTGCGATACCTTGTCCTTATAGGAATGACAGCGTTGCAGCAGTCCCATGGGGCAGACTGTGGAGAGGATCCACGCCAGCTCGCAGACTTCGGGGATGTCACTTTGCCTCCAGAAGACCGCTTTCTCAGGATCAAGCCCACAGGCCAGGAAATCCAGCGCCACTCCCCCAACATTGGCACGCAGCTCGCCAGAATCATGCGTGGTGGTCATGGCGTGGTAGTCCGCGATGAAATAGAACGCCTCTCCCTCCTCCTGCAACTGGACAGCAGGTCTCATGGCTCCAAAGTAGTTGCCAACGTGCAAGGTTCCGCTTGGCTGCAGGCCCGTTAATGTCCGCATGCGGGCATGTTTACGCCTCCCCATGCAGGAAGCAAGAAGCGA
>Ga0115011_10000568_pt1 | contig 29544 bp, 25 predicted proteins | sample TroAtlMetagenome_2_FD_88705 | JGI IMG/M metagenome (GOLD analysis project Ga0115011, IMG submission 88705) | Marine eukaryotic phytoplankton communities from Atlantic Ocean - Tropical Atlantic ANT8 Metagenome | ecosystem: Environmental > Aquatic > Marine > Oceanic | place: Tropical Atlantic...
GACGAAGAGTGTGTGGGCTGTCATGTCACTGGGATGAATCAAGGTGGTTTTGTAATGGGCGATCACCGCTCAGATCTCGCTGGAGTAACGTGTGAGTCTTGTCACTCAGCGGGCGGGCCTCATGATGGTGTTAGGGTTGATGCTGCAACGACATGCGAAGGGTGTCACGACGCAGAACACAGCGTGTCGTTTACTGTTGAGCGGGCCCTCCCTCACATAGATCACTATTTAGCTAACACCTTGAGTGAAAGCGAAGCTAATGAGCGGTGGGAGGCTCTTAGGCAGGGCCGCGCCGAACGGCCTATGCTCGCCTTCCTAGAGGGGCCTAATGCTGGCTCTGAGGCTTGCCGTGGTTGTCATGAGTCCGAGCACACAAGGTGGAGCACGGGTCCACACGCTACAGCCATGGGGTCACTTACAGGTGAACTATCTAGTGACAGCTCATGCGTTAGGTGCCATGCAACCCCAGTGGCTAGCGGCCCTCTACCAGAGAGCGTCACTGATTACCGAACAGATGAAGGGGTTGGTTGTGAGAGTTGTCACGGGCCAGGGGTTGCGCATGTGGCAGAACCTAATGTCAGCAACATACTCTCCCTAGGAGACAGTTGTCCCGAATGTGTGTTGAATGAGGTCTGTACTACGTGCCACACACAAGGCTGGGACCCAGAATGGGATTTAAACACAAGGCTAGGCACGATTCGAGAGTCGTACCGTTCATCGGAGTAATTAAGCGACTTACAGGTCAGTGTACCGATCTATTCGTCGTAGTCGTTCTCACCAAATGGATCGAAATCTGCATCCGAGAGCCATTCTATTCCGCAGACTTTCTCTACGTACGACATGATCTCCTCGCCCGACAGCTCCATGTCGTCTGTGTTCTCAAACTCGACCTCTAAGGCTTCTACAAGTGAATCCTCGTAGGATTGTTCATCCTCAATACGAGCAACCACCTCTTCTGGATCTTCCATTCCTGCCTCTTCGGCAGCAGCCTCTATTGCAGCTATTACTTGCTCAGCTAAGTCAACAGCTTCTGGCTGATCATTCTCAGTCTCCAAATACTCGTCAAGCATGAGAATAGCTGAATCTCGAACCAACTCTGGCATCTCCATTATGCGACCTCCTATGAATCCGAACTACCAAAGCTGGCCAGTTCGTGCAAGTCCTAATACAAAACAGTTTATGAACATTCAAAAAAATCTTTTGTTAGCATTGCCAAAGACGGACCTTCACGTGCATTTGGATGGTTCACTTAGACTGGAAACTTTAATCGAGTTGGCTAAAGGTAGAGGCGTTGAGCTTCCCTCTTACACGACCACTGGTTTGGAGGAGTTGGTCTTTAAGGACAACTATGAGAACCTAGGTGATTACCTGCACGGTTTTATGTACACGTGCGGAGTAATGCAGGATCCAGAGGCTCTGGAGCGTGTCGCTTACGAGTTGGCTTGGGATAATATTAATGAGGGTGTGAGGTATATTGAGGTTAGGTTTGCTCCTCAGTTACACATGCGCAGGGGCTTTAATTTTGACGCAGTGCTTCTGGCTGTAGACCGGGGTCTTGCCAGTGCGATGAGAGAGTACTCAGCTTCTGAGGCCGTTGCAGTGCGGCAAGAGCCACCCTTTAGGTATGGGATAATTGTCTGTGCTATGCGTAAGTTTGCGAGTAACTTCTCTCCTTGGTACTCCAACCTCTGTAACGCAATGGCGGAGGCGCCACCTACAAAGCTATACGCAACAGCCGCTCTAGAGGCCGCTAGGGCCGCTGTGAGGGTTCGAGACGAGACAGGTATACCTGTGGTAGGTTTCGACCTTGCGGGAGAAGAGAGGGGCTATCCTGCAGATGATTACGTGGAGGCCTATCAGTACGCTAAGGATAATTTTTTGAAGTGTACTGTACATGCTGGTGAGGCTTATGGGCCAGAATCAATATATCAGGCGATAACGGGCCTACATGCAGACCGTATAGGTCACGGTTATCACCTGTTTGACGCCGATCAGGTCACGTCGCCTAAGATCTCTGATCCTGAGAGGTATGTTCGTGCGTTGGCGAGCTATATTTCGGACAGCAGAATTACAATAGAAGTTTGCATCACCTCTAATCTACAGACTAATCCAAACATAGGTTCTGTAGAGAATCACGTTTTTAGAAAGATGATCGATGAGCGCCTATCAGCCACACTTTGCACGGATAATCGCCTAATCTCAAAGACATCCATGACAAAAGAGTTGGGAATAGCTGTGGAGGCCTTCAATATGACAGAGGCCAACATACGAAACACCGTAATTTACGGTTTTAAGAGGTCTTTCTTTCCAGGCTCTTATATTGAAAAGAGGGCATATGTCCGCAATATAATAGACTATTACGAGAAGGTGTGGAAAGAGCACACGGCTTGATCTTTTCGTTAGTCTAAACCGCCAGTGATGTGGAATTCAACCCGCCTATTCTCAGCACGACCATCGGGGTTTCGGTTTGAGGCTATTGGTCGTGTTTCTCCGTAACCTAAAGCCTCCATTCTAGAGCTTGAGATTCCCTGGTTCATTATGTAATCTCGAACGGCTCCAGCCCTTCTGTCGGAGAGCCTCTGGTTTAGGTCATCTCCACCTTGACTATCTGTATGGCCCTCTATTCGAATCGTCACACTCGGATAGTCATTCAGCACCTGCACGACAGAGTTTAGAACAGTGTGGCTGGCTGAGAGAATTGTCGCTCGTCCGCTTGCGAATTGTATCTTTTCTTGGATTACTATTTGTTCGCGCACGACCTGGACGAGTTCCGGCTTTTCATCAGGGCACCCGTCATCATCAAAGTATTGGTTTATATTCTCAGCCTCAAGAGGGCAGCTGTCAGATTCGTCGGCGATACCGTCACCGTCGTTATCGGGATCGGGACACCCGTCTTCATCCTGCCAGTTATCGGGATCCTCTGGATTTAAAGGGCAGTCGTCTGATTGATCTAGCACTGTATCGAAATCGTTGTCCAGATCAGGGCACCCATCATCATCTTCAAACCCATCGGAATCTTCAGGGTCGTTAGGGCACCCGTCTTCATCGTCTAATAGACCATCACCATCCGCATCCAAAACTGGGGGATCACCCTCAGGGCAGCCATCTTCGTCTTGATATCCGTCAATGTCTTCTGCCTGATCTGGACATTCGTCAAGATCGTCAGGTATTCCGTCTCGGTCTAGGTCTCTCGGTCCACATGTGCCCGCAAGAGAAATCGCGGCCCTTACGTTCCCTATAGCAATGTCTAGGTGCTCCTGTGCCCGCCTAGGATCTCCCTGTTGGAACTCCAGAGCGACAAATTCCGCGTTGGACTCAGCCAGAGCCATCTGTCGAGGAGCACATCGCCTAGCATCGTTTTCGTTGGCCTGAAGTATCAGATCGTGAAGGTTATCGCTTTGTGATTTGAGCCCAGTAGGGTGAGCGCAACCAACACCAAGCGTAAAAAGCAGCCCTATAGTTGAGAGTGATATTTTGTTCATCTACTCTCCAAGGAGGTCATCGAGGTCCCAGACATCATCTGAATCTTCCTCGGGTGCTAATAGGTCCTCAAGCGGTGCGCTATCCTCCTCATCCTCTATGTCTGGTTCGGGAGCTAGTAGATCAGGAAGTAATTCCTCATCAGCGTCTAACTGCTCAAACAGGCTCAAATCTTCTTGTTGGTACAGCGACATTTCGCGAGCTGAATTGTAGTGTTCAATAGACTCTCTGGCGAACTGCTCTGCTGCTGAATATTCTGAATAACCAGCCTCTTCCCAGGCTTTTAGCCTATACTGCTCAGCGAGAATGAACTCGTACATTGACTCGTCTTGCCCAGCGTTAGCGAATTCTGCAGCGTTACTAGCTTTTTCTGATTGTACCAACCAGTACCCAGCTTTAGCCCCTATACAGCCCGTCAGGCCTGTGAGGATGATTGATAAGATAATTGGGCGCATGTGCTCTCCGAGTGAGACAACTAACATGTGATTTGACCGATCATCAGGGGTAATGTCAAGCGATGATAGGCAAACATTTGGTCACGGTGATTATTCGGACTGATTTGGAGGAGGTACATTGATGTGTACTCGCTCCTCGTGAACGTGCTCGGTGGTCGCCGCTTGTTCATCATTCAAGGCCCCCTCAGAGTCCGGTTGTTCTGGGACTGGTGGACCATCCCAGCCCTCCAAAAACTCTGATAGATCAAATATCGCCATGAAGTATTGTGAAGGGCGTTCACGATCTGGGAGTGCGACCTGCTGGCTAGTCCAAGGAAGGTATACGGGGCCATCAGGAACTTTAAACTCATTGCCAGGATAATCAAACCACTCGTGCTCTACTAGGTTTGTAGCCTCAATCCCTAAGCGCCGCTCCAGCCTCCTTACTACGTCAGAGTAAACAACCTGTCCCTGCATAGGGTCCATTAGGAAGTAGCCTCTCTCGTGGACAATTAAGTAGCGGTAGTTTCCACCTAAGAAGAGGTGCGCTAGCTCAGTATCGTCAACCTCATCAAGGGATACCTCTTGAGGGTTCTTTGAGAGTCGCAGGAGTAGATCTCCAGCCTGGACTCCAATTGAGTCTGGTCTAGCCAGGTACCTCATGCGAGCTCCTGCTGTACCTCCACCCTCACTTCTAAATAGCGGCGGTATTGCGGGAGGTGTTGCCCATGAACGGTATACCTTCCAATTATGTGTGAGTTGATAGTAGTAGATTAGGTCTTGCTGTTGCTCAAGAGGCAATTCAATAAGTCCTGCCTCTTCCTCCTTGTCGAGACTCTGATAGAATTCAGGGACCTGCATAACGGACACCTTAACTGGGGCTCTCCATCTAGTCGGCGCTATCGCGTCATCTGGGACAGGACCTATCTCCCACCTAAAGTTTGTGACCATTAGGGTACCAATGACAATAGACAATGAGACTAACCTTCTTGGCCAGCTACCAAAACGTTCACTGTCACGGATTAGTGATACCCCAAGCGCTACGAGAACTACTGAGGCTACAACTACAAATGCACCAAGCCTATATGGCGCAAACATTCGGCTCATCCCAGGTACCCACTGGAACATAATTGTGAAGGGTAGTCGAATAACGATATCACCCCAAATTGTCAGAACGTTGGTTGTATCAGAGCTACCCATCTCCTTCATGTAGGGTCCAAGAGTTCCGAGGTAGAATACAGTGAAGGTTATTAGCCAGAACCTAGCGACTGTACTCTTTCGGAACTTCCAGATAGCGGGGAGTATACCAGCTAAAAACACGAAGACAGGCATGGGCCTAGGGTGTCCTGGATTCACTATATAGTCGGGAGACCATGAACTTAGGATGGTTCTGTTTAGCGATGCTAGGACGTTCTCTGCATATGTAGATGGCCGCAGGGGGGCCTGTTTTATCACGTCATAATCGGGGAAAGGAAGAAAGAATGATAGCTCTGGGAGAGCCGCTCCAGCACCAGCGCGGCTACCTCCTGGTGCGCTCATATATGGAATGAAAAACAGGGCGGCGACAACAGTGGCGGCAGCAACGAGTGGAATTCCCCAACGAAAGAGCCTGCGCCATTGAACATCTGCTCTATTAGACCAGAAATAACCGATGATCCAGATCAGACAAAATATTGCTGAGAAGATGCCATAAAACCAGTAGAATGCCGCAGTAAGACCAAGAATTATACCAGCTATAGCACCCGACATCGGGCTGCCAATACGGTTCGCTCTATGTAGTAGTGCTGGAAACAGAAGAACCCACCACAGCAGAACCTGTCTTAGTCCTGAACCGTACAGGTCTTGGATTACTATTGGGTTAACAACCGCAAAAACCGAAGCGACAAGGCATGCGGATCTACTAGCCACAAAAGTTCTTGCTAGAGCGTAGCCACAGAGCCCGTTTATACCAAGGATAATGAATATTTTTAGATTGTAGTGGGTGGGAAGACCTGAAAAGATCTGTAGTGGGTATGACAGGAGCAATACATCGAGAATGTTTCCAGTCTCGGGGTACCTCCCAAGTGAAATCATCGCCTCGAAGGATGTCCACAAATTAGCGTCACTTAGTGAGAGGGCATCTATCTCCATGAAGTGCCACCAGTATCGCCATAGCCAACCCCCTAGCTCTCCGCCTCCTATTACAACTTCGTTGATATTCATTAAAGCGGGCCACGTGATTACAGCAGCACATGTAATAGCGAGCAGTATCGCTATTAAGGCCTCACCACCTACCGCGACCAGGCCCAGCCTATCTTTCTTGTTTGTTTCGCTCAAAACTGCAACTCAAAAACTGTTACGCCATCGGAAGGGTAGCTTCGTGGAGGACCCAGTATAGACTCCAATATTGAGCCGATGAGATCTGATTTAGGAGCGATCATATACCTCTCGTGAACAACAATATACCGGTAACCCTGAGCATATAGAAGCCGTGCACCCTCAACCAATTCTAGGGTCGGCAAAAAGAGTGGCGCTGTGACAGCGCGTCCTGACTCAATGTATAAAATGAAATCAGTGAGACGGTTTTGCCTGAGTCTAGCGGGGACGGGCTCATTAAGCCCATATGGGACAGGGTGGTGGTGGGTCGTCTGGTAGTACGTGTATACACCCCTCTCTAGGTTTGGCACTGTTATAGGAAGATCTAGGACCGCCCCTTCGACATCCATCTCACTGTATGTGTTAGGGACGTTAGCATCAGATCTTGGAATAGGCCAAACAGCTGGAGAGGCCAACAGAATTTCTGCCATAATTGTAACGGATACAAGTGAGACAATTGTTGCCCTAAACCTCTCTGACTGTCCCCTAGAGAGCAACCTAACAGCCATGGCCGCTAGGATAGAAAAGCCAAGCATTGCTGGCACTACAAACCTAAAAGGGTGCGAAATCCTTGAGAAGAGAGGAAACGCTTCAAAAAACGGTAAGAAGGGAAGTGGTAGAAGGCGTCCGTTAATCGTGACTTGCTCAGGCCCACCTATGTGTAGATATGGCCCTAGAGAAAAGATTAGAAAAATAAGGGCAATAGCGGACCAGAGCTTTAGTGCTGACCTTCGTTTAGTAAGTAAGATTGCGCCAGCGGATAATAGAAGGGTCACCCAACCTATGTAGGTTACGATGATAAGATCTTCGCCATATTCGGCCTTAAGATCAGGAGAGTAGTAGTGGCCTGGTCGGAAAAAGCCGACAACATCTGTGTAATTGTGCCGAAGTAGGCTGTTCCATACAAAATCAGGATCGCGATCAACCATAGCGTCTGGTTGGTCCATTGTGCCTGACAGTGTCATTAGAACAGGTAAAACGAGGATAATGGCCAGCACTCCCCCAACTATCAGCCCAACTATCAGCTTTTTCCACCGAATACGGCCACGTTCGGTAATAGTCTGAGCTATCAAGATCACTATCCCAAGCAAAACGCAGAACAGTCCGTAATAGAAGTTTGCTAAGCTAGCTATCGAGAAAACAGCTCCGAGTATTAGCCCTCTACCTTTGCTGGGGTGTTCTATTAGGCGCAGTAAGGCGAGTACAAAAATAGGAATCCACCCAGCATTAATTGTCTCAGTAATCCCGTTATAAGTCTGACCTAATAGGTGAGCGTTACAGCCAAATATCACGGCAGATATCCACGCCATTATTGGATCTCTTAGGACATGCCTCGCTAACAACCACGCGCCAAATGCGGTCCAAGCGACTCCGAAAAGAACGATCGCATTAAATGCGAAAGGCAAACCAAATATCAACTGTATAGGAGCTGAAAGTACCGCGTTAAAGCTGTCGATATAGAATAGTGAACCACCATCAGGGTAGTTTAGGAGTCCCGTATGAAAAGGCACCCCACCTCGGTTTGTAATTCCATCAAAAACCCACCACATTCCCCAAGCATGATTCCAACTATCGTTACCTGGATGTCCGATAAGTCCCGAGGATGGCTCTACGACAATGGGCCAAGTTATAATTGCGGCTAGCAAGAGGCAGGCAATAAAGGCCCCCCAAGCTTTCGTCAGGGCGGACCCCATTGGCTACAGACCTTCTACAGTTGGGTTGCCCTCAATAGCGGGCCCTTCATTACTGTTTATATTCAACATTGCATGTATTGCTTCATTTAGGCTGGGTTCTAGTAGGACCATGTAGATCACGACCTCTCTACGAGCGTCGTTAAATACTGGGCCTTGTAGGGACTCCAGTGCGGCCTCTGTCCATAGGCCTCCAATGTTCAGGTGGTCTCTGTCGGTTTCGAACCCATTTACGCCTCTTGTTAAAGTCCCCCAGTCTCCAGCGACGAAAACTGATCCGACAATTGATGCGAAGTCACCGGGATTAGCGTAGGGATCTAGTCGATGACGTAGAAGAAAAAGAGAGTCTGTTAGCGGGATCTCCTGGGATGGTGTGAGCTCTTCGAGCCATGTTCGAACTCTGTTTAGAATATTGTTCACACCCTCGGCTCGAAGTGCTAACAACTCATCCTGTCTAGCGTGCTGAACTCTCTCAGACAGTAGGGCATATGCTGCGTTCTCCATCTCAGAATCAGTAAGCTCAGCGCCTGAGGATAGCCTTTGCCACAAGTCGTCGTAAATAGGAATTAGCCTAGGCTCGTAATCACCTAATATCTGAGCCTGTCTCTCTTCTATCCTTACACGCTCCTCTGATACCCAACCCGCAAGATCCATTAATGAGTTTAGTTGGTAGGTCGAAAGGTCCATTCTTTTTAGCCAAATTAAGATCCTAACTCTCTGCTCGGCGTGTTGAACTTCGGGCAAAAAAGCGTAGTCATATAGCATCTGGTATAGGGCAGGTTCGGAAGCTCTATCTATCTTAGCGTCCGAGCTTGCGACGAGGACCTCAGTTGGTAGAGGATCAGGGTCAGCGACACACGCACTTAGCGCTAATATAAGTGATGTTATTTGTATAAAGGGTTTCATTGTAGTTGGATCAAACCACGTTGTAGAGTTGGTGGCAAGCATGCTTTGACTCAAACATGTATATCTTAACTCTCAATATTGGGTGACAGCCTATTGAAACGTTGGCTTAATCGTTCCAAGCACCCCACCCCTTGTTACGTAAATAAGTCCGTCAACTGGGTTGTAGCTGACACCACCTATATACCCACTAGTACCAGGATTTGTGAAAGTCATACTGATTTCACTCTCAATATTTGTTGCAAGGTTCCAGGATAGATCAACTGAGGTCTCACTACACCAGAAGCATGGCCCGTCGTCATCGAAAGCATTGTCGATAGCATAAAGAACCCCGCATGAGATAAAGGCCCCAGCGTAATCCGACCTAATTGAAGAGGGGGATGTCCAACTGTTTAAAATAGCAAGGCTAACTGGGTCCAACTCGTCGACAACAAAGTGCCCACGCGCGGCATTTGTAGTATGGATGACATAGAGTGCTTCACCATCTACGTTGAAGTCCATATAAGTCTTAGCGCCGTAACTGTTTGTGCCAGATGCGTCGTTGGGTATGTCAGCAATAGAGGTCGTTGCAATGGTCGCTCCAGTCGATAGATCGGTAGCGATAACCTCACTGCTGTTATTCATGTTTGTGTACAACACACCGTTCATCACTATATGACCTGTGCCGTTCCAGTCATCGTCTAGTATTATGGACGATGAGCCAGTTGACGTTTGGAGTGATGTTAATGATGGGTATTCCGATATGGTGTCGTCACTGTACCCCATCATTACCCAGAGGCGACTATCTCCTTTTAGGCCAGAGTCTGCCATAAAGGCGCCTATGCCATACGTTCCGCCACCACTCGCTGTTGCCTGTTCGATTGGTAGGTCCAGCGATGATATTTTGTTGGTGCATTCAGCAGCTGTAATAGCGGGACCTAATACAGTTGTAGATACACTTACACTATCACCAGCCTCTTCATCATCGTGAGAGGTGACTGTGCAGGTCCACACGTCGCCCTCGAGTAGATGTGAGTTGGATATGGTGTCACCATTCCAGTAGGTTGTGATTGTATCTGAAAATGTCGATCCATTTAAATCCCACTCTATAGAATATGAGACAACATCTCCGTCTGAATCTATAGATGGTGCAGTCACATCGCAGATTAGATCGTCGCCGCCTTCATGAACCTCGTTAGGGTCTAGCTGGATAGAAGGTGCTTCGGGGCGAGTGTTCGATATAACGATTTCGACGTCATAAGCTTCACCAGTGACATCTTCACTGAATGGTATCACCGACACATTGACAGTGTCACCTTTTCCAAAGAAGCTGGCACCGTCTAACTCAGAGGTGTCTGTTGCTACCTCTGATCCGTTCACGCTCCAACTCCAGGCTAGCTCCGCGGGAGATCCATAGCCATCGTCGGATTCAGCAGTAGCAACCAAAACGTCATTGGTGAAGGCCGGGTTTGGGGAGACGCTAAGTGAAGTAATAGAAGGAATTTCAGTCACAACGGTGCTGGTATCGGTGGTGTGTGTGTCACCTGTATCGTCTTTAATGGGGGTAACATAGACGTCTACACATGAGCAGATAAATGGAACAAACAGAAAGGCTGGTCGCATTGAGATCACCTGAAATGGAATAACTAGGTCGTAGAGTCTATTCCTGAGCGGTATTAAGTGCAACATTCATACCGATGTACCTTTGTTATTATGATTTTGTATTGTGTGACCTTAGGCTGTCTTAATCACCCGTAATTTGTCGTTTGTGGAAATGGTGCCACCCACGACAACCTCAAGTAGTACCCCTCTGGCTCGAATCTTCAACATGCGTTTGGACTTTGCGACAGTGTAGGCGTCCTTTCCAAACCTTTCAGTGAACTGCTCACAAGGAAGGTGCTTCATTCCTGAGACTTTAAGGGTGACCGTTCCAATGCTTATCTCTGTGCCTGTTGGCAGGTTTTCGTGACTAAGGTCAAAGTCCACATGAATGTTGTCACCGCTGATCTCTGGTGTTTCTCCATCTGAAAATAGCTCAAGAACATCGGACCTAATCATACTTACTTGTCGTCGCTTTGAGCTATGTTTGGCCTTTCCCCACCTGTCTCCATCTATACCACCCTCGGGTGTAAGCCTCATTGTGTCGACTAATAGTCGAGTCCCTTTTTCTGGGCGAATAACAAGGTTCTTTACTGTTCCGTTATCGCTATTCGGTGTGGGTAGAGCGATAATTTTGTCAGTGAGTGTTTCTATATTGGTCTTGGTCTTTTGCATGTGGGTAAGTGTAGCTTGTTCTAGTCTAAGTGTTTTAGTTTTTGCTTAGGGTAAAAAATGTCCGCAACTGGGTTTAAGTAGGCCTAGAACAGTTGAGTTTCATTCAAGGACTCTTTAATTAGGTAGAATATGCCCATCAACAAGCCCATAAGCCGCTTCCAGCTCCGCCCATATCAATCAGAGGCTATCTCGGCCGTGATAGCAGCGCGTCGCAGGGGAATAAGCAGGATGATTGTAGCCTTGCCAACAGGCGCTGGAAAAACGGTAATATTTAGCGAATTAGCTCGTATGGCCAAGAGACCAGTGCTGGTTTTAGCCCATCGTACAGAGCTAGTACAGCAGGCCTCTGATAAGCTAGGGAGCGCTATAGGTAACCCTGAGCTTATAGCGGTTGAGCAGGGAGCTCTTCGCGCTTCTGACGGGGTGAAGGTCGTGGTGGCATCTATTCGCTCATTGAGTGAGTCGCGCCTTAGCAAGCTGCTAGCCAAGTATGACTTTGGCTTAATAGTTTACGATGAGTGTCATCACTCAGCCGCTGATGACAACATGCGAGTGCTGAGTTCTCTTGGTTGTTTTGAGCCCAATTGGGGGGGGACACTGCTAGGGTTTACCGCCACTACTGTACGCGCCGATGGGCTAGGCCTTGATACTGTCTTTGAAGAGGTTGTCTATAATCGCGGCCTTATGCAGATGATCCGAGATGGATATTTGTCTCCATTGCGAGGGTATAGAATAGAGACAGCCGCCGACTTAACGGGAGTCAACCCAGCGGGTAAAGACCTTAATGTCGAAGAGCTTGCAGAGGCGGTAGATATAACCGAAAGAAATGCTCTTGTAGCAAGGTCTATTCAGGAGTTGGCGAGAGATCGTAGAAGCATAGCTTTCTGCGTAACGGTGGCCCATGCCAAGAACCTGGTGCGCTCTCTTAATGCTCTAGGAGTCCCATCTGGAGTGGTTTATGGAAACCTAAAAACTGAAGCTAGGGTTACCGTTTTGGATAGGTTTAGAGCGGGTGAAATCCAAGTTTTGGCCAATGTGGGGGTGCTTACAGAGGGCTTTGATGACCCAGGGGTCTCATGTATAGCCATGGCCCGTCCAACTAGGTCAGCTTCACTTTATACACAGTGTGTAGGCAGAGGAACACGTCTATTTACTGGTAAGCGGGACTGTCTAGTTTTAGATTTTGTCGATCTGTCAGACCTAACATTAATGGCCCTGCCGACCTTGGCTGGCATACCAAGGGATATAGATCTTGAAGGTGAAAATCTGGAGGATGCTGCAGAGCGTTTTCATCAACTGATGTTTGATTACCCTGGTTTTGAATTAGAGGCAGGAGCTATCACATTGGGTGAGATCCAGGAGCGAGCCGCTGCTTTCGATCCCCTTTCTTTAGAGATAAACCCAGAGGTTTTTGCTATTAGCCCGAATGCATGGGAATCATTGGGCTCAAGAGGCCTAGCGTTACATTTTTTTAAGAAGAAGGGAGATGTTTCACGAAACAGTCTTTCTGTTTTTCAGATTTTGAAGAAGGGGCGGGGGGCATCTAAGTGGCACATAATTTTAAACGGAAAGAAGGTAGCTGTCTTTTCAAAGGTCGAGGCAGCGGTAGAAGCGACTGATTTTGAATTAGCAAAATATGGAGAGACAGCTCGAAATTCTGCTCGGCCTGGTGCCAGATGGCGTCTCGCTCCAGTACCCATCGATCTCATCGAGGATGTTGCGCGGGCGAAAATACGGGTCCCCGTTGACTGCTGGGGAGACGCTGTTCGAGCTCTTGGGGTCGTCGGAAGTTAGCGAGCGGCCGACCTTCTAAAGAACCACTCCTTGAGCTTATCTTTTGAGAACATGCTTGTAGCATCCTCCGCATTGTAAAATAGAAAAGTGAACAAGCTAGAAGCCTGTATGTATTTCCTTACATCTCTGAATGACTTTATCTCAGACAGATGCCTATACATTATCTGCGGCCTAAAATAGAACTCGCGGTAGAAAGCCCTGTGGAAATCAATAATATCCTGAGATTCTAGACCCCAAGGCACGAAAGTTGGTTCCCAGAATGATTTCTCGTCAGTAGTGGAGTTGACAATCCTACCCCACTTTTTGCCCTCTCTACTCCAAATCGTCATCTGTGGTGTTCCTGGTAGGAGAGTGTTGATCTGAACAGTAATGTCATGTAGAGGTATTGACTTTGCGAAGTCTATAGTCTCCCTGATAGTATCTGGAGTGTCGGGCATATGGCCTACCATGAAGAAGGCTTTTGGCCTTAAACCGACCTCGTCAGCTGCAGTAATAGCGTTGCGGATCTTCTCTTTAGTGATGCCTTTGGAGATAAAATCCAAGACCCCATCGGATCCAGATTCTATACCGAACCTAGTACGCCAGCACCCCGCTTCTTTCATTCTCTGGAGCATCTCTCGATCGACAACCTCTACACGTGAGGAGCAGGTCCAACTGACCTTTACCCCTCTCCTTATTATTTCATCACAAATAGCCATCACCCTGCGTTTGTTTGCGCAGAAGAGTGAGTCAACTATAGCTATATCTTTGGCTCCAAAGTCTCTTACAAGGTGCTCTATCTCATCAACAATCAGCCTAGGTGAGCGGCTCCGGTATCCAGAGCCTGCTTTCTGGCAGAACGCACAACCATGTGGGCACCCTCTGGAGGTGATCATCGCAAATTTAGGCAGTCCGTGCTCGTCTATTGGGATTGGTCTATAGAGATCTGGTGGTAGCAGGTGCCTTGCAGGAAAAGGTAACTCATCAAGTTTGCGGGTCTTATTTCTCGCCACTGTTCTTACGAACTTGTTTGTTTCTTTATCCTTGTAGATGATTCCGTCGATGTCAGAGAGTTTTCTCTCACCTTGATAGTGTTCGATAATTTCTATGATGGTGTATTCACCCTCGTGTAGAACACCAATATCAAAGGCCTCGTGACCCATTGCCTCCTCTGGTAGAAGGGTGACGTGGTAGCCCCCTAAGACGATAGGAATCTGTGGAGCTGCATCTTTAAGACTAGTAGCTAGCTCTTTAGCTCCCTCAAAAATAACAGTAGTGGCGCCTATTCCTATAAGGTCGGGCTTCCAATCTAGAATTCTTTGTGTAGTTGATGGGATATCTAATTGTTCGGCCGCAGCGTCGATCACTAAGACTTCAACGCCGTGGTGTTCCAACATTCCAGCGAGATATAGGAGACCTAGTGGTGCTGAATTGTAGAAAAGAAAAGAGGTGACAGGTGAGACGTGACCATCTCTAAGGACAGAGTCTAGTGGGGGGTTTATTAGGATAACGCGCACAATCTTGCTCTTGTTCTATTTTGAATCTGAACTTTACCCGTTTTAACCGCATTAGTGAAGTTGAAAATGTTTAGTTGACCTAGTTGTGCTAAAGGTCTGTATGCACCCTCTTCTCAAGTTGTCTTCGCTTTTCAGGCCACATAAGCGACAGATAGTACTTTGTCAGATAGCCCTTCTACTTGGTGTTGGTCTCAACCTTATTGGTCCAGTGTTGCTAGCCTACGCTATTGACGAAAACATACCAGCTGGGGATGGGCGTGGGTTGCTGATTACTGGTGCTCTTTTTTCTCTGGTTTTGATAACAAATATTGCATTGACCCTTTGGGCTAGAATCGGTGCGGAAAAGGTTGCTCAGTCTGCATTGGTGGACCTTAAAAAAGAGCTGTATGACCATTTGTTGGATCATGATTTAAGTTTCCATGATCAGCACACATCTGGTCAGTTGATCACCAGAATACAGGGCGATGCCTCCTCTATGAGGGTTCTTTTTACAGAGGTGATTTTTCACCTACCAGCCGACCTTGTGACCTTGATAGGTATGTTCGCTATAATCACAATCAAGGCTCCCAATATAGCCATCTTGGTGTTTTGGGTCATCCCTATCTACATTGTTGCTTTTCTACTTTTTGGAAAATACTCCCCACCGTTTTTCATGCGCGTACGAACAGTCACCTCTAAGCTGACGGGTTTCTTGTCAGAGTATGTTCGTGCAATCCCCACTTTGAGATCCTTCGGTAGAATCGGTTGGGCCATAGATCAGGTAGAAAAGATGAATTTAGAGGTCTTTAAACGCCAGTCTGCGGCTTTCCTGATACCGCCACTGTACTTCAATACTCTGTTCTTTGTTAGAGCTCTGGGCTTTTCTGGTGTTCTATATTTTGGTGCACTTAGCGTAGAGTCAGGGGAAGTGAGTATTGGATCCTTAGTCCTGGGCTTAGGGTATCTTAGGTTAATGTTTAGCCCATTAATGAGGCTCTCATTCCATCAATCGACTGTCGAAAGGGCTAAGGCCTCCGCTATACGGATCGCAGGGCTCCTCGACGATCACCCGTCTGTTGTGGACTGCGACTCTCCCTCACAGTTTTTGGCACTTACCAAAGCAATCGATGTTGAAAATGTCTCATTCTCCTATGATTCGGACGCTCTAGTTCTCAAGAATATCTCCCTATCTATTAAGGCTGGATCAAATGTCGGAATAGTTGGAGCCACTGGCAGCGGGAAGAGCAGCCTTTTAAATTTACTGTTGCGTTTTAGAGATCCAAAGCAGGGCCAAATAGTTTTTGATGGCGTACCCCTTAAGGAGATCTCGATCGCTAGCCTTAGGGGCTCAACGGGACTAGTCCATCAGGATGTTTTGTTATTTCCTGGGACCGTACTCGATAACTTGGGAGGTGATAGGGTTTTAGCCCAAAGAGCATTAGACCTGCTGGGCTTAGAGCTATCTCTCGACTCAAATTTGAGCTTAGGCGGTCAGAACCTTTCAAGAGGAGAGCGCCAACTCATAACTTTTGCAAGAGCTATAGTGGGAGATCCCTCATTGTTAATCTTGGATGAGGCTACGTCAGCTATAGACCCCGCCACAGAGGAACGCATCCAGGAGGCCCTCGGTGCTATTTTGGAGGGTAGAACCACGGTCACGGTGGCGCACAGATTATCAACAGTCAGAGGATGCGATAATATTTTCTTGATGTCTCAAGGGGTGATCGAGGAGTCTGGAAATCATGATGATTTGCTAAAGAAAGGCGGTGAATACGCAAAACTCTGGGAGCTTCAAGAGGGGGCTATAAGCTGATGGATGAGGCGCAGAGAGAGCTAGATGAGAGTGTTGGTATTGGGAGGATGTGGCATTGGTTCCGTTTCTTCTGGCGAGGTCACCTGTTTGTCCTAATCCTTATATTGGTATTGTCTGTTGTCACTGCTGCTCTTTCGGTAGTGTTCCCGTGGCTGTGGCAGTTCATTATTGCAGAGGCCGAAGGTGCGGAAACAGCTCTCTCGATCCGAACCTTGGCGGGGTGGATGGTCGCTGTAGGAGCTGCTCAAATGTTGGTCTATTTTGTCCTCCAGGGAGCTCGTTCTGTTATGAACGCCAGGATTGAGTGGTTGGCTAGAAGACGTGTTTTTGGTGAGGTGGTAAGAATGACGTCTCGAGCCCATCGGGCTTATGGAGTGGGAGACATAGTTACCCGATTAAGCGATGATGCAGGAGAAAAAACAGGCTGGTTTGTCTGCTCTGGTGTTTTTCGATCAATAGAGTCAGCTTTGGTGGTCGTGGCTTCGATAGCCCTCATGCTTAGGATCGATCAATTTGTTACCGCATGCATAATACTACCCCTACCGTTGTTGATTATAGGCCAAGCGTTTGTTCAGGGAGCAATGGGTCGCGAGTACGCAAAGGTACAGCGTGCAATCTCTGGGATCAATGATGAGCTTAGTGTAGTGTTTTCTGGCATTAGGGTTGTTCGCGCAAACCAAATGGAGGATCAGGTAAGGAGCCGTTTCCAGTCTCAACTCGAATCTCAGAGTACCTCAGAAGTGTCAGCTGCAAAACTTCAGCAGACAGTCTGGTTGATGTATGGGTATGGTTGGCAGTTTGCAATGGTCGCCCTCATTATTGCGGGTGGCTGGAAGGCGATAAGCGGAGAGATCACTGTGGGAGAGCTAGTCTCATTAGAGGGGTTAACTATGACCCTTGTCTGGCCAATGTTTGATTTTGGAATGTTTGTAAGTAGGTTTAAGCAGGTAGGCGCCGCTCTTTTTAGGCTCGATGCTCTAATAGAAAGTGAGTCAATAACTCCAAATATCAGTGGTGATTGTCCAAGTGACGCCTCGGTTTCATTGAGAAATCTATCTGTGAGAACTGATGATGGTGAAGAGATAGTTCGAAATGTGTCAGTAGAAATAGATAGTGGCAGCCTGGTAGCCGTCGTCGGCTCAGTAGGTGCTGGTAAGTCTCAGCTTTTGAGAGCTATTCTGCGAGATATACCTGTGGCCCCTAGAACCCTATTTATTGGAGGCATTCCTTCAGAGGCACTGAATAGCGAATGGGCGTTTGATAATGTGGCTATCGTTCCACAGGATCCAGTTCTTTTATCCACCACGATAAAAGAAAACATACTTTTGGGCAGAGATGTCTCAGAGGAAGACTTACTCAAAGCTATATCAGTATCCAGGCTAGAATCAGACTTACCAATGTTAGTAGACGGGCTGGCTACAATGGTTGGAGAGCGTGGGGTTACGCTTTCTGGAGGGCAACAGCAGCGGGTGGCTATTGCTAGAGCTTTAGTTGGTAACCCATCGTTGTTATTGTTGGATGATCCAACCTCTGCGCTAGACGCTGATACAGAGGCTCAGTTTTGGGCCAGCCTAATTGAGATAGATTCAAGCCTCACAACTGTGGTTGTAACGCATAGAATAAGCACTATTGAGAGATCTGATTCTGTGGTGGTTATGGACGCCGGAGAGGTGGTTCAGCAGGGTCCTTATGCGCAATTGAAGCTAGAAGGAGGTGCTTTTGCGCGGGTCTATAAAAGGTGCTTAGCTTAGACGGTGAGCCAATGACATCCTTATCAGTTATTATATTACAATGAAAGAAAACCCACTTCTCATATCTGTGCGGGATCTTGATGACCCAATGGTGGATCATGAGATAGCTTGCTTCAAGCGTGCTTGTGGCTGTGATATTGATGTTGTTTTCGCTATAAACACCAAGCTTCATATTGGGCTGACAGAAGGGCGACCAGCTCTTCTGTTTGGGGGTTCAGGAGCTTATGGTGTCCATTGTCCTGATCCTTGGATCAGACAGCTCTTAGACTTTATGTTGACTATTGTTGATGAAAAGGTCCCAGCATATGCCTCTTGTTTTGGGTTTCAGGGTCTATCCCTTGCCTTAGGCGGAGAAATCTCTAGTGACCCATTATTACAAGAGATGGGAATAATTCCTGTTGATGTCAGTATAGCAGGTGATGATGACCCCCTTTTTGGAGGTCTACCTTCTACAATTCTGGCGCCATCTGGCCATAATGATCATGTGAAACGTTTGCCATCGGGTGTGACTCTTGTTGGCAAGGGTGATTTTGTATCGAATCAGGCACTCAAGGTAGACGGTGCGCCTTTTTGGGCTAGCCAGTTTCACCCTGAACTCACCAAAGAGACACTCATAGATAGGTGGAATTTCTACCGAGATGTTTTTTCAACTGATCCCGATGAGATAGCCGCTAAGGATAAAATGTTAGCTGATTCGCCAGATACGCCAGTCGTTGGCACTCTGCTGTCTCGCCTAGTGGAATTTGGTGCGAACCTTTAAATGAGTGAGCCCTCACTCTGTTAGAGGGAGGGCCTTCATGTATTGTTCGTATAGCCAGTAAATAGCTATACTTTTAGGAGCCTAGTCAGCTACTTAGCTTCAGCCTGAACTGTTTCGCGAATATCGTGAGTGACAAGATCCAGTAGAGATGTACTTAGGTCTATGATCTGCTCGTGTGAGAAACCTTCGCTCTTCAATTGTCTAAAGAAGCTTCTGGCTACGGTACGGTTGCGATTTTTGTAGAGTGACTGAACACTTTGAACATTCTGCATGTTTTGGCTCCGATAATTGGATTCCTAATGAGCGGTCGTGTACTGACCTGTCGGCCTACAATAAGCATTATCCGTGCCAAAGGGTGTTTTCTCCTAATTACGCATATTTAGCTGTCTAGGTGCGTATTTGGTGCGAAGAAGGGTGCGCGTCTAAATATATGTCACTGCGAACAAAGGTTCGCACGCCTGCAAACCTTTTATATGTCTTCGATTTTTCTGATAGCCATCTGCACTAATTGGCGAATATTAGGTAGCTCAGGGTCTAGATGATAGGCCTTTTGTAGGTCAAGGAAAGCCTGCCTGTAGCTATGGGTGTAGTAGTGGCTAACGCCTCTTCTGGATCTAGCTATGGCGTGTGTGTCATCGAGATCTATCGCCGAATCAAACCTCTGTATAGCCCTCTCGTAGTCGTGCCTGGCTAGGAAAAGGTCGCCCATTGCTACAAGTGGGTCTGGGCTCTCAGGGGCTAATTTCTCGGCTTTTCTAAAATCCGACATCGCAGATGACCAGTCTCCAGCATCTAGATAACAACGGCCCCTAGCAAGTAGAAGTGGTGGATTAGAAGAGTCATCCTCTATCAGCAGGGTATATATCTCTGCTGCCTTCTCTGTATCACCCCTCTTGTATGCCGAAATGGCAGCTTCAAATGTTGGTTCAACGAAGTAGTTTTCAGTTTTAGCTTGAGGCTCAGGATGTGTATCGTCTTGCTTTTGTCCTGTCTCTCCGCCCAAAGCTAAGATCATTTTTTGAGCTTTAGGTGGTTCCTGTTCGGGCTTAGCGGGGACTTTGAAAACCTCGGACTCACCTGCTCGGTCATCGACGTACGGCTTAGTGATATTAGGTTGTTCACTATCGTACTCATCTTCAAACAATTCAAACTCTATACTGTCAGGAAGATCTAGGACAGGATCGAGCTGGCCCACGGTATCTTCTTGAGTAAGGAAATCCTCTTCTGTTTCATTGTCAATCTCTGCCAGGTCGCCATTATCAGATAATAGAGAGGCCTTTATGGTGACCTCTCTTTCTAGCTCTTCACTGATTTCTGGTAGCTCGTAAGGTACCTCTGCAGAGGCCACAGTCACAGGTAAGCTTGTGTCTAGACCCTCCAGTGTTCGTGCGACAGGGACCTCAGTCAGGATATCTGCTGCATTGGGTGAGAAATTATACTCAATCCTAGGTCTCTCAACAGTAGATAGAGCCTCTTTTAGCCTCTCTGCCGTTTTGCTGTTTGAATCAAAAGTCTCTACAAGAGGTGCGGCGTTAACTAGCGTTCTAAGCTGACGTACATGGTCTAATCGAGCATCAAGAAGCATTCTGAATCTTTGGACCTCAGCACGCTCAGGAGAGCCACCAACCCTAATGTCTTCCTCCAAAGCCAGAACTTGTGAGAAGCTCATGTGTTGGTGGGCTAGGTATCTAAGTTGCCTTTGAGACGCTCCCAAGATCGCCAAGATGCCCTCACAGGCCTCGATTGAGTCCATGTCTGGGGCAACTCTTTCGGCCTCATCTGACATTGTTTTAATCCTGGTTGGCCATTGACTGTGAAAGCTGCCCCATGTTTGTAAGCAACTCTTCCCTTAATTTCCTCATACGGCTAACGTTCTCTTCGAGCGCCCTAAGCTTTAGCTTTAGCTCCATGTTTTCGTGCTGAAGAGAGTCAGACTCTTGGCTAACCTCCCTTATTCTGGAACGTTTGTCAGCGGCCTCTTTTCGTGAGTTGTTCAGGTCCCTCTCTAGGGCGTACAACTCCTCTCTAGTTGCATCTCGCTCTTCAACGGCTTGACGGTGTATCTCTCTAGAGTCTTCTGCCTGAGCGTTCAGAGCGTCTAGGTCTTGGCGAACAGCCTCTGTTTGACCCTCTAGGTCTACATTGAGCTGCCTAGCCCTAGACATCTCTAGTTCAGCAGCTAGAATTCTTCTGGTTAGTTCTTCTGAGTGTCTCATGGTCGTCATTAATTCAGACACTCGGGTCTCAAGTATATTGCTTAGCTCAGATCTTATTTCTTCAAGTCGGTCGGAGTTGGTGTTGCTCATGGTGCCGTACTCCAAATGTTGTTTCTCGGCGGAATTCTTTCAGTGTTATCTAATATTTCGTGCGTGCCTACACAATAGTCTATAACGCTGTATCGACAGAGGTGAATAATGGATCCAGGTAAATCGGGAGTAAAGCTCGCATTTGTAGATAAAAACGCTGGACGCAGACTAAGATGGATCGACGCCGTTAGAGAGCAATTCTCTGTTGTAATTGTTCCTTCTGGAAAAGACCCCGTGCGAATTGTGCGCGATCAGGGTGTCGGTTTACTAATTGTGGTGGAGACATCTTCCAAAAAAGAGGGCTTGCGGGTTATTAGAGGTGCAAAGACTGAGCGCAGACCATCCCTTGTTGGTGTTGTCAGTGTGGGAGGTGAGATCTCTCAAACAGAGGCAGAAGGTGCAGGTGCGGATGGATATTTGTCTGGTGAGCCCACTATAAGTGAGTTGTTGAATTGGTTGTCAGACATACAGGGCGGGCACCGACCATCTCAAGGCTCAAGCACCCTAGGGCTTAGAGATAAAGCGAAGCTCGCAATCGGGCTTTTGAAGGGGCGAGGTTAGAGCCGCAATGGCTAACGAATACCGTGTTTTTTCAAAAGCCTTGTTATGGACTTTCTGTCCATATGAGCAGCCCTAGCTGCTTTCGAAACATTACCATTATGCCTGTCAATCAGGTCGACTAGGTATTGGCGCTCAAAAGCATCAATAAGCTGCTCCTTTGCATCCTTGAATGGCATCTCTGTACTAGTAGGCTTTGGAATGTGAGCGTTAGCTTGGTTTGGTACACCCTTGCCCCCACCTTTTAGGGCGGCAGGGAGTGCGGCCATTGTAATCTGGTCACCGTCTGTAAAAGGTATCGCCCGTTCGATAACGTTAACCATTTCTCTAATATTTCCAGGCCAGTGATAGGATAAAAACAGCCCTTCTACAGCGCTCTCAATACCCTTGATGTGCGAATTGTGTGTGGCTCTGGCGAGTAGGTGTTCAGCTAGCCGAGGGATATCTCCCATTCGCTCGCGCAGAGGTGGGAGGTGAACCTCCACAACAGCTAATCTGTAATATAGGTCTTCTCTAAAGTTACCTTTGCGAACCTCCGCTAGAAGATCCCTGTTTGTCGCCGCAACCACCCGAACATTTATAGGCCTAATCTTACCTGATCCAACCCTGCGCACCTCTCTTTGCTCAAGCACCCTGAGTAGCTTTGGCTGGAGTTCTAAAGGCAATTCTCCGATCTCATCTAAGAATATTGTCCCGTTATCTGCCTGTTCGAATACACCTGATCTCTCAGTTGTAGCGCCTGTGAAAGCTCCTTTTTCGTGTCCGAATAATTCAGCTTCAATGAGGGTCTTTGCGGCTGCTCCGCAGTCAAAAACAACCATGTTGCCGCCAGACCTGCGAGAGTGTTCATGTACTGCGCGGCATGCCAGCTCTTTTCCTGTGCCAGTCTCGCCAGTGATAAGAACTGTCAGATCGGTAGGAGCCACACGGTCAATAATACTAAAGACTTCACGAATAGCCGTTGAGTCACCTACCATCCCGCCTAGCTTCCGCTTTGTCGAGGGCGTAATCTCTATAACCTCATCGTGTGGTGTGAAAACGAGCTCACTAGTTCCAACTTTAAAGTGAGTTTCTGGGGTTAAAAAGACCTCTTTAACTCTTACTGGACCCACAAAAGTTCCATTTGTGGATCCACAATCACACAGCAGAACTCCATCGCGGTCTCGGCGCACCTCTGCGTGCCTCCTGGAGACAGCGGAGTCATTAAGGGTGATACCAGATCCCTCTTTTGATCCAATACTTACGACGTCGTGGTCGACCTCCCATGAGTTGCCAGCATCCACTCCAGATACACAGGTTATTTTTCCTTTTCGTATGTGGATCCGCTTTCTAGAGGGCTGATGTAATGTCGTAGTAATGTCACTCATCAGTCTCTCCCATATTGTTGCGTTTCATAAGTCTCTGGATAGATTTTCGGTCAATCCCTGCCGATCTAGCAGCGTGTGAGATGTTACCTTTGTGATTCTCTAGTAGCCTCGCGATAAAGGCAACCTCAAAAACCTCAAGCCACAGCCTTTTTGCCACCTTGTACGATAGATCGTACCTAATATCTGGTATGGCGGAGTGAGTCGGTTGACTGTTTGTGCTAGCGCTTTGTACTACTTCGTTAGGGGAATCTTTGAATGTTGAGACAGCGGCTTTAATCCTCGGTGGTAGATCACTGATTAAGATAGTGTCGCCAACAGTAAGCCCAGTCACATATCTGGCGCAGTTATGGAGTTCCCTAACATTGCCAGGCCATTGATATCTGGTGAGAGCTCGTAGCACTTGTTGGCTGCACTGAAGAGGCTCTCTACCTTGGCTTGCTGAGAGTGTTTTGAGAAAATGTTCTAGTAGTATAGGTATGTCATCCGCTCTCTCTCGGAGTGGTGGGATTATCACCTGTACTACGTTTAGTCGGTGAAAAAGGTCCTCCCTAAAACTGCCGTTTCGCACAGCTAAGTCTAGGTCTCTGTTTGTAGCAGCTACAACTCTTATGTCGGCAGTTTGAACCTTTGTTCCACCCACCCTTCTAAATTCACGCTCTTGCAATAGCCTTAGAAGCTTTACTTGAACATTTGGGTCTAGCTCACCTATTTCATCTAGGAAAAAGGTCCCCTTGTTTGCAGTTTCAACCAACCCAGTTCTTCGACTGTTAGCACCAGTGAAAGCCCCTTTTTCATGCCCGAAGAGTTCGGACTCCATGAGGTTGTCTGGGATAGTGGCGCAGTCTACGGGTACAAATTCATTGCTGGAGCGAGTAGACATTAGGTGAAGGGCCTTGGCTACGACCTCCTTACCTGTACCGCTCTCTCCAGTGATTAAAACGGATAGATTCGTGGGGGCAACCCTGTTGAGGAGATCTCTTATATGTTGCATGGCCTCGGAGTTACCGACAAGGCTATGTTTGGGCTCAGCGGACATCGCTCCTATCTGAGCACGCAATCTCTTGTTTTCTAGTTTGAGCCGCTGGTTTGTTATGGCACGATCGACTGTGTGGATCAGCTGTTGGTCGTTGAATGGTTTTGGAAGGTAGTCCCAAGCTCCAGCCCTTAGTGCTTCAATCGCGCTATCCATCGTGGCGTGGGCGGTCATCATAACAATTGGTATATGAGAGTATTTCTTGGTTACTGTTTTTAATAACTCTATCCCGCCTATTCCTGGCATGGATATATCGGTGATAATCACCCCTAATTCGTTAGCCGACTGAAGCTTTAGTAGAGCCCCCTCACCCGATGTAGCCGTATATATGTCGTAGCCTGCGCGGGTTAGAATCTTACCCATTGATTTTAGCAGTTCGGGCTCGTCATCTACTAATAGTATCTGCCCTTTGCTCATTCTGGTTTCGTCGCCTTTTGGATTTGTTTTAGTCTACTGGAAGATAGATTGTAAAGGTGGTGCCGTTGTTAGTATCTGAGCTTACCTCAATCTTTCCTCCAAGGGCGCTAACAATATCATGTGAAACCGATAAACCTAAGCCAGTCCCCTCTCCGTGGCGTTTAGTTGTATAAAAAGGTTCGAAGATCTTAGTTATTGAGTCGCGCGGTATGCCGACTCCGTTGTCTGTTATTGTGATAGAACCTTTAGTTGCCGAGACGTTAACGGATGTCGCTCCACTATGAAGCGCGTTCTTGAGTATGTTTAGGGTGACCTGTTCTAGCTCTTGTTTTGAACCTCGCGCATATGCTGGTGATATCGTATGACTGCTAACTTCGACACCTTTGTCTGAGGCCAAGTTTTTTAGCAGCCTGATTGTAAGCGTCACAATCTCTTCTAGGTCTATCTGTTCTAGCACCACATTACGATTGCTAGTCAGCGACAGCAATTCTCCCGCCACAGACGAGATTCTCTTTGATTGCAACTCGATCACCTCTAGATCGTCAATGATGTCAGGGTCGAGCCCTTCTTCGTCGGCCACAGATAGTAGATAGCTAGTTCTAGACATTATTACGCCATTTGGGTTGTTGACCTCGTGGGCTATTCCTGCTGCTAGCTGTCCTAACGCCGCTAACTTTTCTGATGCTACAAGCTGACCTTGAGCCTCCCCTAACTGCCGTGTACGATCGGCGACACGGGTCTCAAGCTCTTGATTGAGTGTAGAAAGGTTGTTGGCGTGAATTGTTACTGTAGACCTTAACTCTTCTAGCGCTACTGCTAGCTCTGTGAATTCACCGCGGTTTTTTGGTATGTTTATTGGAGTTTGCCAGTCGTTGTTTGAGGCTGCTCTAACCTGCCTTAAAAGTTTTTCTGTTGGTCTAGTCACAAGAAGATCTAGTGTCCCAGCCAGCAGTATCCCCCCAGCAAAAGCAGCAGATAGGTAGCGCCATAGCATTTTTCGTCGAATCGTTGGTTCGATATCGTCCAGGGTGTAGTTTGCCAAGAGCAGGGCGCCCACGACCATAAGAACTACTATTACCGATAGTCTAATGGCTAAGTGGGAGGTGGTGCGACTATGCCTCATACCCTCCATGAGAGTGTTGCTCCTCTACTTCGTCTTCTTCGATCCAGTTAATGCACATTACAGGACAAGCATCGATAGCTTCCTGTATAAGATCCATTGGTCCGTCTTGCGCTAAAACGTCTGCCTTGTCGTCGGTTAAGTGGAAAACACTAGAGCTGTTCTCTTCACATGTACCGCAAGAGATGCACTCATCTTGGTCAACAGTCAGGACTCTTCCTATTGCTTTATGTCTGGCAGAATCGTTGTCGAAAGGCCCCCAGAACTGCTCTCCATCCTCTGCTGTATTCATACCGTCATCGGCTAGGATGATCTCTTTACCATGGGCTGCCGCCCGCGCCTTGTATGACTGTGCATCTACGCCCTCTGTAGCGTGAATAGAGTCACTCAATTCACCAGCTGCAGCCTTTTTAGCTAGAGCAGTAAATGTACTCTTTGACTTGTTTCCTGTATTGGAGAAGTCGTCCCATGACGGTAGAGGCGCTGGAGCTATAGACTCAGATCCTGATCTGCCTGAAATCTTAGCCCTAAGCCCTTGTGCTATTTTTCCTGCTGCGCTGAAAGCCATATTAATTTAAGCCCTGTTCTGATCTGTGTTTAACTACTGATCGCGAGGATACCACCGTGAAGCTCGCTTGGCTACTGAACATGGAGGATCAACATGATCTCATGGGTGATATTTTTCTCCACTGCCCACCTTTGATAAGTCTGCCTTTACTCCGTTTTATCTGCTCGGTAGGCATTACCCATGCCCATGCTTCATATGTTCTCGATGCCACAGAGACCTTTATCTTTTTTCTAGTATAGAGACCTCTATTAACCCCCTCTAGGTTGTCCAGGAAAGTGAGGCGCTTGTCGTCTTTAAGCTCCACAAGCTCTCCGCTAACCCACTCTGTGCCTTGATTGTTCGGGCTGATGTGGGTGGAGGTTATTGCCATAGCAGGGTAGCCAGCGGGCATCCTGTAGATACGACCTATGGCTTTCGCAGGTGTTACTGTAAGGCCCGATAAGAACCCAGAGTTTACCTCTCCTCTCAGTAGCGTTCCATAGACGAAAATTTTGGTCAATAGTTCATCTCTTCGAGGTGTCGCTGAATTAAATCCTGCAGTGATGTAAGCCTCTGAGCGACCTCTTGATCTTCAGGCTCCTCTTTTAATCGAATAAAGAAAGACTCTGTTAGAATAAGTCTGTTTGCTAGGCGCTCTGCGATCCCTAGAGATACGAGAAGGTCTCCTAAAAGCTCATTTCTCGAGACCCTAGATTGTCTTGATACCATCCACCCCCGACTGTCTGCAAAAAAGTCTAAGGTTCCCATAAGTGTGTCTATGGCTGTTGACTGCCAGAGCACTCTGGGGCCTGTTGTTGACCTCTCGACCTTGAGATTCATACCTGGTCGTCGGTCCAGTAATAACAGCGCTGTGGCCATGGCTATATGGGGAATATTTGTTATCGCCATCAGCCTAAGAGATACTAGATCGGGGATTGTAGTGGTTGTACGTGACTTGGGGTGAAAGAGTCCTCCGTGAGCCACAGAGCGCGGGTCGGTGGCCGCTGGCAGCCTTACACCATTTTTGGTCCTATTACTCGCATCAAGAGCCCGGTTGATAATACTTGGTCCTTGTAGGAGTAGTTTTAGGCTCGGCGGGAAGGTTATTACGAGGCCTTCTCTTTCAATTATATTTAGGAACGGAGCGTCACTCTCTGGGTGGGTCTCACCGGCGCTTCCTGCTAATGGGAAGTCATCTAGGGGGCGCCCTAGAAGCATATTGTCTAAATCGCGCCCTAATTCAGATGGGCGCACTGTCTCACCAAATACTCTTCTGTCCCATCCAGACCACCTGTCTCTAAGAGAGCTGAATCTAAGGGCTTCCCTAGCATCTCCTTGAGCCGCCTTTATGAGAGTGCTCAGGTAGTCTCGGTATCTAGGGTCAGACAGTGCGATACCCACTACAGTATCAGCGACATCACGCCTCCAAACAGCGCCCCATGTGACAACGAGCTTTTCACCAACACGTACAGCATCCCCGCGCCTTAGAGCCATCTCAATATAAGCGCCAACACTACAGTCATTAGCCCCCGCTTTATCTAGGATAGCTCTAATTGAGCCAGTACCTAGTTCGCCGTGGTTTAGAAGGGCGTGAAGGACCACCCTATAGACATCTGGGGACTGATCTGTGCCTGCCCGTAAGTCTATTAGCGGAGAAACAGTAGCTTCTGATTCGTAGCTTGGTCCGAACTCCATACTTAATTGCCTGCTCTCATTAGACCGATTTGGTCCAAACTTTATCGCTGGCTCGATAAGCCCCCGTACAGCAGACGCTCTTCTTTTGGAGGTTGATGGGGCCATCTCTGGAACGGCAGATTGTATGAAAGCAGCGATCTCTTCATTTGGAGGGAGTATGTTCGACTTGCCAGCCATAAGGTCTATAACAAAAGGGTTATTCCATACGGCTTCTGCGTATACCTTACCCCTGTTCGTTCCAGCGTAGACATACTCTAGCCCTAGTCGAGTAAGGTGAGGAGTTTTTTCTGTTTCGAGTAGACCTAGCCAGTCTCCCGCTTGTGTGTAGTAGTGTACTGTTCTGGGTTCACAATCAAGAACCTCTGCCAGCGCTCTAGGATCACGTACACCTTGAGCAACAAACTCTAGGAGCCTTGTTAGAAACCTAACGTTGTTAGCGTTTGGAATTAGGGTGTTGCGAGGTGGTCTGTGGGTCATTGAACGATATTATCCTAGCAAAGATTAAAAGCCCTACACTTTGTCTTACATGTTCCTGGCTTGGTAACACTACTCCTTGATTATTTATAGAAAAAATAGTCTTGACACGACAACAGATTGGAGCGATCTTGTAGTATGGAGCGTAATTCTATAGTATGACAAGCTTTGCTCAAAAAGTACGTGTTGGAAGGGAGAAGCGAGAGCTTGGATCTTTTCATATTGGGCAGATTGATCTGGAGTCGTCAAACAGGGATCGTGCTCGTCGAAAATTGATTGGCTATCTTCGCCGAATGGAGCCAGTGATTCTTCATACACCAAGGTGGTCACAGGCCCAACCTTTTCTCGAGGGTGTAGCGTTGGATTTGGCTGTTAGCAGGCCCTCTATGTCCTGTAGAACCCTCCCTCTTTTTGGCCTATGGTCTCAGCCAGTTCCGAATGCATGGCGGCGTATCTTGACAGCTTTAGCAGAGCTTAGCTCAGAGAATTGGGCAACGGCTGATGTCCCGTATGTTGCAAGTAACAAGGGGTTTGAATCAGCGGCCTTAGAGCTTTTGATGAGGGCCCAAGAAACGAATGGTAGCGTAGCTTTGTTTGGTCATGGCGCTCACGAGGTGCCGTTTGAAGTTATGGAATCCCTTGTGCTTGCCTGGGAGAGGTATTCTCTTAAAAGTCACGGGGATAGGAAGGTGACATTGCTTATGGCATCAGACACCCCGCTTACACGGGGCTCATTTACTGGTGCCGTTGATGTGACCTTGCCAGATTACACTTTGGGCGAGGGTGTAGAGATTATTGGAGGCAGGGAGCGTTCAGCCTCATCTCTGTCTGTTGCCTGGGACTATTCGGGAGGTGTCCCAGCAATAGTGGAGGCACTTGGAGAAAGGGTTCAGGTTTTGGGTGGTGTGCCCAGGTCTGCTTCTGGGATGGGCCGCTGTTTAGGACCTCTTGCAGAAGAAATAGAGCGAGTTGTTTTAGCCGTAGCAGCGGATCCTTTGTTGGCGGATCGTATAGAGAGTCTAGGCTGGGATGGAGCAAAGACAGCAGAATCGATAGATCTTGGTTTGGAGTCAGTAGGTTTGGTTGAGACTACAGGGGACATCAACTCAAGAACCACAAGACTAAGAGCTAAAGCCTTTGCGCTGATGCTAGATTAAGGACCATTTGTCTGCACTGAGAAATCAAGATCTCAATGTATAAACGTGATCCTGTTTGTATTAAAGCTAGTAATAGTTGATACTTACAGTCAATGTGACATTAGTGTTACGGGGGTATAGAGTAGCTCTGTGATCAATGGATCTCACTGAGAGTTCGTAAA
>Ga0115011_10000569_pt1 | contig 29541 bp, 27 predicted proteins | sample TroAtlMetagenome_2_FD_88705 | JGI IMG/M metagenome (GOLD analysis project Ga0115011, IMG submission 88705) | Marine eukaryotic phytoplankton communities from Atlantic Ocean - Tropical Atlantic ANT8 Metagenome | ecosystem: Environmental > Aquatic > Marine > Oceanic | place: Tropical Atlantic...
AAGGGGACTACAGAGAGCAAAGAGAGATCAAGAGCGAACGATAACAGGCGATTCATTGTCCTGGCTTTCTTAGGTGGAGGCTTTTCAATGGCGTTAGCCTCACGTAGCGCTATTTCAGCATTTATGGTTGCCTTAGGTCATGTTGATAAGGTGATGTTTGGTCTGGGGCCTCAGTCAAGTTTGTTATCGATAGCTATTGGTTCGTTGACCTTTTTCTTATTGATGCGGCACAAGCGGGCAGTTGCGTTTACTGATGAAACTATCACCGAGTTGGCCCGCACAAGCTGGCCAGATCGTGAAGAGACTATGCACTCATCAAACGTTGTTATTTGGGGAACGCTGTTTGTCGCGTTGTCTCTCTCAATGTTTGACTTCGTATGGAAAAGAGTCGCCAATCTTGTCCTTTTTACAGGTTGAAATATAGTACTATTTCGGCTATTTACACTTTAAACGCGCGATATAGCGCTTAAGCCTTTTTTAGAGAAACATAGATGACCAAATCAGAAATTGTAGATATTTTAGCAGCGGAGAGAAACCTACCTAGGAGAACTGCTGAGGACGTAGTTAATCTTATGTTGAATGCCATGAAGGACAGCCTCGTGGCTCGAGAGCGTATCGAGCTTAGGGGGTTTGGCACATTTAGATTACGGCATTTCGATGGTTACACGGGGCGAAACCCTAAGACCAATGACGCAATCATTGTTGGTGAAAAAGTGCTGCCTGTTTTCAGGGTGGGGAAGTCGTTACTCGACAGAGTAAATTCTCGAGAGGGTTAGTATTATCCATTGCGCGCCGCGCTAAAGCCTTGCTTAGTAAACAGGTCGTAGAAGCAAGACTAGTTAATATTCAATGACGCATAATCGACTGTGTAGACTCCAGCATTGTACCAGTCTGCGCAATTTATTGTTCTTACTATAAGTCTGGACGTGTCAATATTTTACCTGAGCCATCTATTTCCTAAGAAATTCTAGAAACTTAGAATTCTGACCTCTCGTCTTTGGTTATATTTGAGGTGTTGTTGGGTGCTGCCAGGCGCTCTTTCATAGCAACAACCCTCCCTCCCTTCCCCAGGAAATAAATATGGTAAGTAGGCTTATTGATGACGATGACGTCAAAAGAACTTTTGTATTAGACACTAATGTTTTTCTATATGACCCAAATTCTCTGTATGTGTTTAAAGAGCACGATGTAGTAGTGCCCATAACAGTCATAGAGGAGGTTGATCGTTTCAAGAAGAATGGGGATGAGACTGGTAGGAATGCAAGGACATTCTCTAGAGAGTTAGATTCGCTTAGAAAGCAGGGCAGTCTATCGGAAGGCGTAAAATTGGATAGTGGTGGAAGTATCCGGGTTGCCTTACTGCAGACCGATTCGCCTTTGCCAGCGGGCTTTGGTCCTTCTTCAAACGACAACCTTATACTTCAGACTGTCAAGCAGTTGCATGATGATGGCTGTATTGCGGTCTTGGTTACGCGGGACACTAACATGCGCCTAAAAGCAGATGCTTTAGGTATACCCACAGAAGACTACGAACACGCGCACATGCACGTGGATGAGGATTACCAGGGTTGTCGGTCGTTAGGTGTCGAGCATGCCGTGTTGGATGACATATATCAGCAGGGATGGTGTAGTTGGGATGAGAGCACATTGTTTCCAAATCAATTTGCTATCCTTCAGTCGTTAGAAAATGAGGGCTCGTCAGCGATGGTTAGGTATGATGCGGAGCGTGAACGCCTTGTTCGAGTGGGGCGTCATACTGAGGGTGTCTGGGGTATCTATGCCAGAAACAAGGAGCAGCTCTTCGCTCTGGACCTGCTGCTGGATGACTCCGTGTCATTAGTCACTCTCGATGGTAAGGCTGGGACGGGAAAGACTCTATTGGCTATTGCGGCTGGTCTCAGTAAAGTGACGGATGTAAGGACATTCACTCGCATGCTGGTTTCTCGCCCGATCTTCCCAATGGGGAGAGATGTAGGGTTTCTACCTGGAGACCTTGAAGAGAAGCTGAACCCTTGGATGAAGCCAATATTCGATAATTTGGAATTGTTGATAACAAATAAGGACCCCATCTCAGACAGGGACGACAGAGTTCCCGCGTATCAACACCTAATCGATCAAAAGATAATTGAGGTGGAGCCACTGACCTACATTAGAGGGCGTTCCATACCCCACCAATACTTGATAGTTGACGAAGCTCAAAACCTAACGCCACATGAAGTTAAGACGGTTATCACTAGGGCAGGAGAGGGGACGAAGATCATCCTTACAGGAGATCCAAGGCAGATAGATAACCCCTATGTAGATGCCACTTCAAATGGGCTTACTTATGTAGTCGAGCGATTTAAGGGCTCCCCAATTGCAGGTCATGTGACCCTAAGAAAAGGGGAGCGCTCCAAATTAGCAGAGATGGCAGCAGAGCTACTCTAGAAGCTGATTAGTGTTGTACTTTTAGCAGGCGCTCTGTATATTGTGACAGGAAAAAAATGGAGAACATTATGAGAATGTCGATACGTTATTGCGTTGTTTGAAACTATCTACCTCGAGCCGCCAGTTTGGCGGAGAGACTTGAGGAGCGGTTTGGCGATAAAGTCGAGCTTATTGAGAGTAAAGACGGCGAGTTTACAGTTTGGTTAGGAGAGGCGCTCGTCGCAGGTAAGAGCAACGGGATGTTTCCAGAGTTCGATAAAGTTTTGGAATCTATGGCTTCGGCTGTAGAGTTGAAAGAGTGTTGAGATAAAATCAGGCCAATTGATTACAGAGGTAACAATGATTTTTAGAGAAAAAATGGCAATACGCATTGGGCTTATCTGTCTATCAATCACCTCTTTCAACGTTCACGCTGATGATTCTACACAGGCAACCACTGGTGATGAGACCACTGAAAGCGCACCTGAAACTGGCGATGTTGAAAGAGAAGACACCGAGAGTGATGAAGACGATGATGGAGCAATAGAGACAGGAGCGTCGTCCATAGAGGCTGTAGAACCAGTTTTGATTTCACCAGATGAGCTTGAAGCGGCAGCAGTTCGGGCGCCTGAACTAGATGAGAGCCAATATGGGTGGCTGCGCCCTCGTCGTCATTTGATGGACCAGGTGCCTAGGGCTCAGGTTGATTACACCGCCTATACGTTGGAGTGGGGAGAGTTAAAAGTAGGTTTAGCTAGAATCGTCTTCGGGGTTTTACCTAGAATGCAAGTCGGTACATCACCGCCATTATGGGCGCTGGGGATCGAGAACGCTAACGGAAAGCTAAACATTCTCAGGGTGGGTAGATTCGACTTCTCGCTTGAAGGAGATTGGTTAAATCTACCCATGGGTGATGAATTTGCCGTCGGGTACTTGGGGTGGGGAGCACGTGCTTCTCTGCAAGTGTCTGACCCGATGTCCATCCATTTTGGAGGGACAAGTGCTAGAATACAAGGAAAGGGGAGCCCAGATCTTTCAAGCTTACCCTCTTTATTGATAAGTGACGAGGCTAAGGCCGAATGGAATCAGTCCATAGACGATGCTGGAGCAACCGCGGAGATCAACGCAAACGCGGTGACGGTCAATCTAGCTGTTGATTGGCGCTTTAACCGACGGGACAGCCTTATACTACAGACAGGCGCTTGGCTTAATGTAGACGCTGCGGTGGCTGCGCATGTCCCTCCAGTCGCAGGCCTGCATGACGCGATCAATGAGTCTAGGGAGTATGGTCTAGGCGACGCTTATATGGCTAGCTTGGCCTATCAGATAGCCGGTGAGCATTGGGAGTTTAGATTTGGTGTAGGTGTGTCATCTGAGTCGTGGGCCTGGCTCCTTCAGAGCACGGACCTTTCATACAGAACGGGTGGCGCTACGCGTCTTTCTGAGTGGCGTACTCGCCGCACTTGGAGTAGAAACAGCGGAGATGTGACTGATTAACGGCATTTGGCTTTGTTAAACTCCATAAGGCGGTGTGTGTTTTGGACCAGATTGAAGGAAGGAACCCTGTACTTGAAGCTCTGACGAGGCGGAAACGTCGAGTAGAGCAGATCTACCTAGATGAGAACGCTAAGCCTGATAAGAAGGTTTCTCGGATACTCGAGTTGGCTAAAGAGTTGGGCGTTCACGTTAGGCGTGTGCAGAGACGTGAACTAGATAAGAGGGCAAAAGGGGCGGTACATAATGGCGTTATCGCCATTGCGGAGAGCCATGCTAGGTTTACAACAGCCACGTTAATCGATGAATTATTCGATAGCGGAGAGGAACCTTTTTTCATCATGGCTGACGAGATTGTATACGAACATAATCTTGGAGCTGTTTTGAGATCGGCCATGGGGTCAGGGGCTAATGGGCTTATCATTCCGACCCGCAGGGGCGCCCAGGTAACACCTGTAGTCCAGAGAGTGTCGATGGGTGGAGCAGAGGAGGTTCCAGTCATTCGGGAAGGCCTATCTTCATCAATAAAGAAGATACGTAAGGCCGGCATAAAGACAGTCTGTGCAGATATGGACGGTATTCCCTATTGGGAGGCCGACCTGACAGGGCCAATAGCTCTGGTAATGGGAGGAGAGTCTAAAGGTGTGACAGACACTTTAAAGAAACGTTGTGATCAAGTGGTCTCTGTGCCACTTTCTAGAGGTCTTGATAGCCTAAATGTGTCAGTAACAGCCGCAATCCTTATGTTTGAGAGAGTGAGGCAGCAGAACAGGCAGGCGTCTCAGTAACTTACCGATTCAAGGAATTGCTCAACGCTTTCAGCCTTTTGATAAAGCCGTAAAACTTCTCTGGCAGGACATTCGCCTTTGGATACGAGCCTGGTCAAAGGTTCTAGTAGATCAATGGCCTGTGGGTCACAGTTCATTAGCCCAGCGCTCGCCAGGGGCATCAGGGCTCTGGCAAGATCAATGGCGCTACCACCACAGAAGTTAGCAGCCAGCCCGTCTTTTGCCGCGTTTATTAGATCAGACTCAGGATTATTCGAGAGCTTAGACGTTATTTCTAATGCCTTCTCAAGAGAACCCTCTGAATAAAGGAGGCCTTTCCAGAAAGCTATGCCCGCGATCGCTAAAGGCATAGGGCATGCGTCAGCTCCTCTTACCTCTATCCATTTTTTAACCCTAACCTCGGGGAACACAGATGTTTGATGAAGGTCCCAATCATCTATAGAAGGGAAGTGGCCTTCTATCCCATGTTGCATGAACTCCCTAAAAGTCCTGCCATTAGCGTGACGCCAGTCACCATCTACAACATAAAACATCATAGGAACGTCTAATAGGTAATTTACCCACCTATCATGGGAATATCCTGCACGAATTTGCTCAGGAAAACCGGTCCTGGCTGCATCGGTAGCCTGCCACGCTCTTCCTCTGTTACTCATCCAGCCGTTCACTTCTCCCTCGAAAATAGGTGAATTAGCAAACATAGCCGTAGTAAGCGGTGAGAGCCTTAACATCAGGTCGAACTTCTTTGCACAGTCGGCCTCGTCTGTAAAATCAAAACACGCCTGAAAGGAGGTAGTGCCTTTCATCATGACTGGAGCCATCTTGCCTCTTTGAGGTAGGTAGCGTTTCATCACCTCATAGCGTCCTTTCGGCACCCATTGGATGTCACTTATCGGATCAAAAGGGGTGACCCCAAGAGCAACCCACATGTTGCCATCTGAAGCGGCTTCTTGGAATTCCTTAAGGTTGTAATTTGCCTCATTAGCGAGTTCATTGAGGGTGAGATGCGGTGCTCCCGCGAGCTCAACTTGAGCCCCAGGCTCTAATGTCACAGCTCGCGTCACCCCGTTTAGGCCGATTATATTAGGCCCCTCGTTGTTTGGGCTCCAATGTTCTGCGGTTGACAGTTTGGTAAGGAGGTCTTTCACGCCACCTGGCTCATTGTAGCTGACCTGCTTCCCGTCCTTTTTCAGGTATAGTCTTTCAAATTCGGCTCCCACAAGCCATTCGCTTTTAGCTCTTCCATACTTGTGGTAGCCGCCAATAAGCATTTCCTCATCAATTCTGCCCATGGATACCCTCATTTTGCGTTTTCATTTGATGAAAATTGTGACAAAAATACTATTTTGCTCATCTTTAATTGCCGACCCGATAGGCCGTAAGCTAAACAAATGCAATGAAAATAGAATCTTTAGCTCAGTTTTTCCCAATACTAACAATCTTACCTGCTTCCTTTGGTTGTGCACCTCACCTTACCACTACTGGTGATACTGGTGAACCATATCAGTGGACGGCCCCAGATAACAGTTGGGACGTAAATGAAGTTCCAGAGGATTTGAGAAGCGACGGCTTTACGGCGGGGGATGTTCCAACAGACCTGAGAGGACTCGACCAGTTTGGGGACGAGGTCTCTCTCTGGCAGTTCTACGGTGATGTCATTGTTGTTGACATATCTACAATGTGGTGCGCACCGTGCCAAGAGATAGCTGAGGATGTAGAGGAGACTTGGTTGGAATACAAAGACCAAGGTGTGACATACATTACTGTCATCCCTCAAAATTTTGAATATGAAACTCCCACTACGGAAGACTTGGTTGCCTGGAGCGAAGCCTTTGGTATTACAGCGCCGATCATCGCCGATGCGGACAACTGGTCGGATAATCTAGTCACCGGCAACGCCTTTCCGAAGGTACTTCTTTTAGATAGAGAAATGAAAATAGCGGTGCCAAATGTAATTCCGCTTAGCGATCCTCAGATACGATTGGAGATCGAGTCGCTGCTTTAATCTGAACTTTGTCTATTCGACGCGCTTTACTAGGTGGAAGCCCCAAGGGGTCTCTATTGGCTCGGTTGTATCGCCGACTTCTAAACTAAATACTGCTTCGTCGAATAAGGCACTAATCTCGCCTCTGATGAACCAGCCCAGGTCAGCGCCCCTGATTCCAGTCGGTCCGTCTGACAATTCTGCCGCGACCTCCTGAAAATCATCACCACCGTGAATTCTCTCCGCCGTACTTTCCGCAAGCTCGCGAGCCTCATCTACTGATCGGGTTGCATTTGGAGTGTCCTCCCATTGCGAAGTGCTCTCAGCGTGTTGTATTACGATGTGTAGTAGCTTCACCTCTTCTAGCAGCTCGCGCTTTATTATATGAAACCCATATGATGTCTCTACGGGCGAGCTGATAGCGCCTACCTCCAGGTTAAATGCGACTCTCTCAAAGCTCTCTGCCCAGACACCTTGATTTGCTCCCCCTAAGAAACCGCCTCTAGAGGCTGTTGAGTCGGTCGAATGAAGCCTAGCCAGAGCAGACATGTCTGCGCCGTTTTCAAGGGCCTCCCTTATGGATAGAGCGGCTTCTAGCGCCTCTTCTTTGCTATACTCTGTGTTGAGAGGGGCTCCTGTTGCGCCGACAAATGGTATCAATATGTGTCTGGCTGCTATCCTTTCTGGCCAGAGAGACTGGTCAATAATTTCGAGTGGCGGCGCTTCACTTGAGTTCGTAGCGGCATCTTCTGAAGGTACATTCGATTGCTCAGGTTCTGAACACGCAAGAAATGAGAACAATAAAGGTAAGACGACGCCTAACAAAACAAACGCTCCAAATGATTAAGAAAGTAGTATCCTACTGATAATGTCTATCATCCTATCCAGCCTGCTGCTCTTTTATGCGACAGCTTTATCACATGCTCCTCCGAGTTCCAGCGCTAGACCGCTAGACGAGTTGATAGCGCCAGTTGTGCTCATACAGAGTGCTGGGAGTACGTGTGCTGGGAGCCTTGTAGACGCTCAAGGACACATAATCACGGCGGAACACTGTGTAGAAGCCCGAAGGCCCATATTTGTAACGACGGTAAGGGGAGAAAGACACAGGGCTTCTCTACATAGGACAGATGCGAGTAATGACTTGGCTATACTGATTGTAGAGGAATTGGCTGGCGCTCCTGCTTTAACCCTCGGGCATAGCTCTGTTGTTGGTGAAAGCGTGACAGTGGTAGGTCACCCTTTCGGATCTTTGGCAAATAGGGTTCCCGCGCTTGATGGGCTTCTGCGATGGACCGTAACTAGCGGTACTGTATCCGCGGTAGGACCTCATCTAATCCAGTTAGACGCAGCGTTCAATCCAGGGACTTCAGGCGGCCCTGTTCTGAATGAGATGGGGGAGCTCATTGGGGTAGCATCTCGTAAGCTTAGGGGGGAGAGTTTAGCTTTCGCAATACCAGCCCAGATGGTTAGCAACCTGATAGAGGAGGGGTCTGTACCGTTTGTCACTGGAAACCTGGACCTAGATGCTGGGTTAATTCTTCCTGCCAATGATCTTGTCACATCACTGCTGTTAGGTCCAAGGTTGACGATCCTTGATCGGTTCTTGATAGAGGCCAGGGTAGGCGTCGCTATTGGTTCTCATCGCAGAACACTGTCTTATGGACAATCGTCCTGGAGAGGCTGGGACGCTCAACTATATTGGCGCTCCAGGCTGACATTGGATGATAACTCCTTAACCATTGACCTTGGTGGTGGATTAGCTGGTTTAGAGTCTCAAATAGGAGAGACAACCATCGATGGGCTTTGGCAAGTCAGACCAGCAGCGAGTGAAACCCTCTATATCGGTAACATTCGAGTTGGGCTGGGTGGTTGGAGGATGGGGCTCTATGGAACGGATGGAGATTATTGGGGGCTTTCAGTAGAACGAACGCTAGTAAATAGGCTCTTCAGATTTTAGACTTTCAAAACCATCCACGACTATTATTCTTTCGTGAATTCAGTTGTATATAATAGAAATATAGTGTAGATCCGCGAAATGAGACAGCCCATCCTAATATGCCTAATCTTGATACAGCCTATAGTGTCTAGTTGCGCGATAGGCTTGGACGCCCTGTCTGCGAATGTCGGGGGTGGGGACGCTGTGTTGGAGCCAAGCTCGGCGTTGAGGTTCGATGTGACACCAGTAACAGGGGTCTATTCTGAGGAGAGCCTGTTCGTTGTGCCGACTGAGGATAAGACGGTTGAGGTGGCCGACGTGTGGCTCGAAGGGCCTGGTCGTACATCTTTCCACTTGAGCGCCATAGATTTACCGATCTTTATTGCCCCTAATCAAGACGCTGAACTGATCATAGGTTTCACTACTGATTACGTCGGGCAACACGACGCGACATTGTTCGTTCAGCTAGGTGATGTTGACGGCGATCCACTTACTGTTAAGGTCGAAGGAATGGGCTGCCGCGATGCCAATATGGATCGCCAGTGCGATCCCAATTGAATTATTTGGTTTCGTTAGCCCGATTGTGCAGGGTGTGGCCATCACTCATAAGGGAAAGCAATCCTGCGTCCAGCAGGCGTTCTGCTATATCGACGGCTTCATGATCGGAGACAGACAGCCTTTTTGCTATCTCCATTATAGTTTGGCTGCCCTCTGAAAGCAGAGTCAGTAGAGAGCTTTCTAGTTGATTTAGTGGGTTGGAGTGTTCGCCTCTGGGGCGTATCTGCTCCATAACCATCCCTGGTCGTCCAGCAGTCTGCTTATACAACCTTTCGGCCCGATTTACAGGCATGTCATTAGAGTTTAGTAGGGCCTTTATCTCTATAAGAGTCAGAGGATCGGGGGCTACGTGTAGGGCGCCCCTTCGCTTAAGTACCTCTAAAGGTTGTTCTGATCTAATAAACATCAAGCAAGGGAGCTTGTCAGCTAGAATTCTTTTAGCCATGGCGGCGGATCTAGGCTCTGATGAGTCTCCTTGGCATATCAGTGGTTTAGCCGTTGTTTTTTTTCTGTCATCAGCGGTTTGGGTCTCCAAATCACGGATGATTCTCATTTCTCTTGGTAGTTCGGTGAAGTCTATTCTTTTCATTCCTTCTCGGGTACCGAACGATAACGCCTCCTCGATCAAGGATGCCCTGCCATACCCAGAACGACCGTACACAACGACGACTCCACCTTTACCAAGAGCTGCCAGGGAAACAACCGATCTAAGAGATGATCTAGCTAACGGCATACCCAAGAATGAAACGTTCACAGATGATTTCATTCGAGTCTCGGAGACAATCTGCCTTAATTGTTGCTTTATGTCTTCGTGACTGGGCCGGTTTGAAAGCTCACGAGTCAACATCTGCATCAATAGGATTTCTAACCTTTGTGGGAAATCGGAACAAAACACGGATGGTGGCGTAGGCAGAGTTGCTAGGGGTAAGTAGGCGAGCGCTGCTCTATTTTCACTCTCAAATGGCATTCTCCCAGTTGAGAGTTGGTACAAGAGCACACCCAGGCTGTAGATATCAGATGCTGGGTCAGGAGGTTTGCCCTGGAGTTGCTCTGGAGACGCGTATCCAAAAGACCCTCTAAACTGCTTATCCTGTTCTTCCTTGACAATGAAAGCAGCCCCTAAATCTATCAGGTGGGGGGTGCCATCTGGACCTATTACTACGTTACTGGGCTTTATGTCTGCGTGTACAATACCAGCTTGGTGAAATACTAATAGAAGATCGACTAGCCCAAGCCCAATCTCACACACCCTGTCACACGAGAGCGGTAATTGTCTAGCGCTCAGGTCTACCCCTGGGGTATAGCCCCTAACTAGCCACTCACCATCATCTCCGCCTTCAATCAACGAGGGGAGCTGAGGTGTTTCAAGGAGCGCCCGAACCCTCGCCTCTCTTAGCAAGGTGGCCCTATGGGCTTCGGTGTGAGCAATCTTGAGGATCACTGGGCCATCGTCCCCCTGCGCTAACCATACGTCACCCTCCGCACCACGTACTATTCTCTCCTCAGCTCTCCACCGGCCTCTCGATGGTGGCTCTTTTGGAGTTGGGCTCATTTACTCAACTCTAACATGCGATTCAACGGAATAAGCGCGGCTTCCCTGACAGGTTGCTGCATCTCTATTCTTGGCTGAAGGTCGCGTAGAGCTAGATATATCTTTTCCATTGTGTTCAGGCGCATGTGTGGGCATTCGTTACAGGCGCATGTTTCGTCCATTCCTGGAAGGGGGATGAACAGCTTATCTGGGGAGCGAATCTCCATTTGATGAATAATCCCAGGCTCTGTAGCTACTATATAGCTATCGTTATCGTGAGACGATGAGAATTCTAGCAACGAAGATGTTGAGCCTATGTGGTCAGCGTGAACTAGTATGTTTGGCTCACATTCTGGGTGGGCTAAAACTAGAGCCCTGGGGTGTCGAGCCTTTAGCTCCATCAATCGCTTCTCTGAGAAAGTTTCGTGAACCTCACAACTGCCGTTCCACAAATCCATGTGGCGCCCTGTTTGCTCGATGAGCCATGAACCGAGGTTCCTATCTGGTGCAAAAAGAATCGGACGTTCTGCTGGTATGGATTCGATAACCTTCTTGGCGTTTGAGCTGGTACAGATGATGTCTGATAGCCCTTTTGTTTCGGCGGTACAGTTGATGTAGCTAACTACGACATGTTTAGGGTTGGCGTTTTTCCAGGCCGACAACTTATCGCTGGGACAGGACTCCGCTAATGAACAGCCTGCGTCCAAGTCAGGTATCAACACAACCTTGTCTGGGTTCAATATTTTGGCGGTCTCAGCCATAAAGTGAACACCACAGAAGAGTATTACGTCTGCGTCTGTTGCTTTTGCAGCTTGCGCCAACTGAAGGGAATCACCGATGAAATCGGCTAGGTCTTGTATTTCAGGTTCTTGATAAAAGTGGGCCAGTATTACTGCATTTCTTTCTTTGCGAAGCCTCTCTATCTCAAGGTCGATATCCAATGTAGGATCGATCTGTTTAGGTAAAGACACTAGAAACTCCTCAACTCTTATCAGCAGTATAATCTGCTAATGCGGTGGATAGGCGAATAAACATTGGCCTTATGTCTCTCTCGTCCATTGAGCAATAGGCTATTCTGAGCGCTCCAACGGTTGGTAGAGCGACCAATCCGATGGAGTAATTTTCAATTAGAAAAAGTCTTAGGTCCTCAACATCGATATTCTCGGGTGCCTTTAGTAGGGCGAAACATCCAGCGTTAAATGGATATGGGACAAAACCGCTATCGGCTACTAAAGGTAGCGCCTCTCTCAGCGCTCTATATCGAGTGGCGAGTAGCTCTCGGATTTGGGCTATTTCTTCCTCTATGCCTGGAGACTCTAAAGCCGCAAGAACCACAGCTTGTGATGGTCCAGGAGGTGAAGAGACAGTAGCCCTCGCTATCGCTCTAGCCTTTTCGATCAGTGGTTCAGAATCTTCTCGGTTCAACCCAAAGGTCAGGAAACCTACGCGGCCCCCAAAGAAAGCCAATTCCTTTGTTGCTCCGTCAACCTTCACTGGGAGCAGGAGGTTTTTATCACTCCTTCTAGTAAGTTCGAAAAATAGAGATTTTACGTTCGCGTTATCTTCAAACACAAGCCCTTGATAGGCGTCGTCACACACCACTACGGTGGGCCGCTTATGGCTTGTCAGAACTTCAAGTAATGGTTCAACTTCATCATGTAAAGGACTGTATCCAGTAGGGTTACCTGGGAAATTCAGTATTACTACCGACCGGCCCTTAGTGGCATCTAATGCAGCCTTAAGCCCAGCGATATTCAGCTTGCCGTCGCCAGTGAAAAAATCCCAAGTCGTGAATTTTGCTCCTCTCCTGAGGCCAAATATACCCTTGTAGTTACCCCAAGAAGGGTTGGGCACTATCACCTCCACGCCTTCATCCACGAAAAGATCTGCAACAAGTGAGATACCGTGCGTAAGGGCAAAGGTTACCATAGGGAGTGATATTTCAACGTTTGGTTCGTTGGCTAGCAGTCTCTTTCTCCACGCGGCCCTAAGTGCTGGAGCTCCACCTTGTGGTGAGTAAAGGAATGACATGCGAGGGTCCAGGTCGCCGAGCATTTTTTTCATCGTCGGCAGAGGAACAGGCTCGCCTTCGCGATTCGTTACCTGTCCGATTGTGGCTCGGTATTCACAACCTGATGCTTGAGCTGCTTGCACCGGTATACCCTTAGGGAAGGCAGCGCGACGCGCCAGGCTCGATAGAGACAGTGCTGCCGCAGGCGCATTGCGCCTCAATTCCAAATTTAGCCGTTCGGCATCTGTCATTACGTTCCCCATTGTTCGCTTCTCCTATCAAGAGAACTGCTGACTGTCAGCAACTGATTTCCCCTCCACGTGTGCTTTCTGTTATGTAATTGATGCATAGCAGTAAGATTTTGGAAGGTTTAATGAGAATTTTGACACCGAATGTCGAGGATTACTTAGTATCGGAGGATGCGGTTTACATAGAGACAGGAGAAGAGGTGGCTCAATTCGAGGCTGCCTGGCGCGGGACAATTCCTGTTATTCTTCAAGGCCCCACAGGTTGCGGAAAGAGTCGCTTTGTCTCATCAATGGCAAAGAAATTGGGACGGCCACTTATAACAGTGGCTTGTCATGAGGATCTTTCAGCATCTGACCTTTTGGGTCGACACCTGATAGTCGGTGACGAAACCGTATGGTGTGATGGCCCTCTTACAACAGGCGTTAGGCACGGTGCCATTGTCTATTTAGACGAGGTGGTGGAGGCTCGTAATGACACTCTTGTAGTAATACATCCGCTAACAGATCATAGGAGAGTCTTGCCTTTAGAGAGGCTCGGCGCACAGATCAGCGCACCAGATGATTTCATGCTCGTAGTCTCATATAACCCTGGATATCAATCTGTTCGCAAGGAGATGAAGCCTTCAACTAGGCAGCGTTTTGCTACTATTGAGTTTGATTATCCGTCTAAAGATGTTGAAAGAGAGGTAATCAAAAGCGAGAGTGGAGTGAGTTCGGAATTAGCAGGGGCTCTTGTTGAGATTGGTTTGCGAGTGCGTGAACTCAAGCAGCGGGGCTTGGACGAAGGAGTTTCAACCCGACTGTTGGTCTACGCTGGGAAGTTGATTGTTTTAGGTGTTGAGCCTAAGGCTGCATGTGAAATGGCCTTCGTAAAGAACCTAACAGATGATAGACAGCTACAGGGAGCAGTGAGAGCCTTGGTGTCTGATCACTTGTAGACGGATTTTACTATGGTGAAGGCTAATCAAAACAAAGGGGGAATATTCAGTAGGATTAGCCGCAGATTAAGCGGCAATAGAGTGCCGTCCGATTCGCAAAGTCAGAGAGAGATAGAGCTCGCCCTCCAGCATCTACTTAAGGAGGACCTATATTCAGAATGGAAGCAGCTTGTTAGCTCGATTATGGCTTCCAACTTTAGCCCCTTAGATAAGTCTGCTTTAGTAATGGACGCCGCGGACTATTTGATCGCTACAGATTCTTCAAGAAGGTCGGACTATTTAGCGGTGTTGAGGGGAGTCTTTGAGCGGGAGAAAAGTGAACTAAGAGAGGCTCTGCTTATAGTATACGAGGCTATTCATAGAGAAGAGGTGGTCGACTTCAAAAGGTGGCTAGATGAAGTAGTTGGAAAGGCTAACAGTAGTTTTGGTGCATCCCTGGATCAAGGGATGGCCCCATTAGTAGAGAAGGAGGTGTCGGGGCAACTCTTAGAGCCTATACGTCGCCGACTTTCAGCCTACGCCACAGCCCATGCTGGCCTGCCTATCGAGATTAGAGCGACTATGAACGGTAAGGCGTGGTTAGACGGTGAACGGATCAACCTCCCTAGAATTATTGACTGTGATGGCGACAATGGCGATGCGGATTTGTACGTCGGATTGACCGCCATATTGGCTGGGTACATTGAGTTTGGATCTGCAGACTTCATTTTTCAGAGCGAGCCCGATCCTGGGACTTGCCAACACCAGGCATTTTATTGTTCGTTCACCTATCCAATTGTCGCAAAATCCCTGTTTCAGGTTGTCGAGCTAGCTAGGGTAGTAATCCGTGTACATGCTGCCTACCCAGGCCTGGAGCGGTCCAGCCGAGGCAGCCTGATACATGTTGTGAACATGATTGTGCCAAGCCCTTTGCCCAGTAACGCCTACAGGGAGTTGTTAAATGCTGCGCTGTTCGGCCATAAAACAGACGCTGCTGGTTCCGAGTACACAGAAGAGTGGTTGGAGTCGCTCAAGCCCATAAACGGCCCCAGAGCTCAACCAGAGGCTACTGCTGTCAGTGTTTCTTCGTTATACCCTTTCTTCGAGGCTTTATGGATCCAAGCGGAGTCGATTCGTCAGGTCGAGTCTGACATAAAGACTAGCTCCGATGGTCATAATGCTGAGGTTGGTAATAGGTGGAAAAGCGAGCGCGTCTTGAGGAGCGCATTGGCAAAAAAAGGCAAGCGAGTCCCTCTCACAGATCTGCGCCGCATAAGTGTTGGATCCATTAACAGCGGCGCAGACTATAGAGAGGTGAGTGAATTTTTAGAACGCAACCCTGGTCATAGGGGAGGAGTCACAGAGTCTTCGGACAAAGAAAGTTTAGATACAAGGGTGCATCTTGACAGGGGTAATGATGTCGCCCTGATTGAAAGAGGGGGGAGTATTTACCCCGAGTGGGATTATCGTATTGGTGATTATAAACAGCTTTGGGTTCGGGTTACTGAATACGATGTTGTTAGAAAAGACGCCCAATTTGTTGATCGAGTCCTAGGTGAAAGGGGCGACATTATAGGTCAGGTAAGGAAAAAATTTGAGGCACTTAGAGACGATGAAATGAGTCGGGTGAAGAGGGTTAGAGATGGAGATCTCATAGATATAGATGCGTTTGTTCAGTCAAAACTAAATCAGCGAGCTACGGGCCATGTGGACGATGCTGTGTACTCACGACTGAGATCTAGAAGCCAAAATTTGTCGGTTGGCTTTCTCGTGGATCTCTCTTCTTCCACAAATGAACCCGCTGGCTTTGGTGCTCGGTCAATACTCGACCTTGAGAAAGAGGCGCTAATCGTCGTATGTGAGGCTATCGAAGCTCTAGGACAGCAGAGTTCAGTTTGGGGGTTCTCTGGGTCGGGGAGGGAAGAGGTCTCCTTTTATAAGGCAAAGGGGTTTGAAGAGCCCTGGTGTAGGTCAGCCATGGACAAGATCGGGGGCCTGTCTTGGAAGATGGAGAATCGTGATGGTGGGGCTATCAGGCACGCAGTATCGCTGTTTCAGGCTCATAAGTCGGACACCAATTTACTGGTAGTTCTATCGGATGGTCGACCTCTTGACTGCGGTTCTGGTGAATACAGGGACGAATATGGTAGAGCTGACACGCATAGGGCGTTGCTGGAGGCTAAATCGGCTGGGGTTAACCCTTACTGCATCACTGTAGACCCATCTGGCGCTAGCTACCTTCCAGAGCTGTACGGTAACGTTGGATATACCGTCATAGAAGATGTAAGAAGCCTACCAGACCTTATCCCGAGGATTATTAGACAGTTGACTCGTTAGTTCATCTTGGTATAGGGGTAACTATATAAGAACAAGGCTCTAGTTTAGAGCATAGGGAGATCTTGATGGCTGGAATTATAAGATTATCTTACATAGGCATTCTCGCTGGGCTTACTGCTTCGTGCGGGCTCCCCGAATCGATACCGATGCCGCAGACTCCGCCAGAGACACCTGAGCTTGTGCAAGAGCAGACTGTATCGATGGCGTTAGAGGCATCTGTTTCTGTTGTATCAGTTAAGGATGGCGTGACGAACGTGAGCGCCGAATTTGCAGATATTACGGGAGGGGTTTCTCTCGTAAATATGGCTACATGGGGGGGGCTTTCTGGTGAAATTTCTATACCTCTTGACCGGTGGGATAGCGGTAATGAATTGAGAGATGATAGGGTAAAAGAGGTTCTGTTCAATATTGCAGAGACACCTAATGCCGTATTTGAAATAGTCGCTATTGATGGCATACCAAGCGGTGGTATCGGGGTCGGTGCGATGAGAAGAGCTACACTGAGAGGTGAAATCAGATTTGCTGATTCGTCTCAAGAGGTTCTTTTACCAATAGAGATTAACCGGATCGGTGAGAGAAGGTTTGAATTTGAGAGCGTAAGCCCAGGGTCAATCAGCGCCGAAGCCGTTCAGCTTGGCTCAGGTTTAAGGGCACTAATTAGGCTATGTGGCCACGAATCTGTTGCGGACTTAGTATCCGTTAGTATCTCTGGAAGAATGGGTGTAGAGCTTAGGTAAGCAAATTAATGCCCAGCCTCAGTCGCTTAATATGCTTGCGCCGACTGGACGACCTTCTTCCATGTCCTCGGTTAGCCCGTCTATACAGTCTTGGGAGCCCCAAACCTCCAGAGTAGTTCCGTTCCTCGCAGCGGAAATCATACGTTCAAGCTCATCATCGGCCACGAATGGTATTCGCCAGTCTGCTTTAGGCCCCAGAACCGTCGGGATTATGCCGATTACCGAAAATGCAGTGATCCCTACTATTATAAATGAACGCAAGCTTGGCAGGAGCTTAACCTTTCCAGCGAGCCTAGTAATAATGGGAACTTTAGGTAGAGAAACTCGGGTGATCCAAGAGGCTGCGACACCAAAGAATATCGCTAGCACAGGGAGGCCACTCGCAGCGAACCTATGTCGGAATTCTAAATGGCTAGCGTGATACAAGACCGCGATAAAAGGTGCTGAAGAAAGGCATAGCCCTACAAGGTACATGGGTCGCCTTATGACCGAGGCTAACGCTCCAATGAAGCTTATTGTCCCGAGTAGCCATAGGGGACTCAAGTGTCTATTACGCCCCTGTGCAACGACTCTCTCCTCGCTCATCAGCGGAGAAACCTCTGCCGTATCATTGAATAGGTTTAGGAGAGTAGCGGGGCCTGTAAGGATTGAAGTTCTTCCCCAGACAAAGGAAATGGTGTCGCTTGTTAATCGTTCAAGTGGTGCATCTGAAGATGGACTTCCGTGTTCATAATATAGCCTTACAGGATTGGCCTGAGCTTCAAGTGATGTGGACCTGGAAGTGTAGACGTGTCGCCCAGCAAACCAAGACCCCCATATTGGAATTATAAGAAACAGCGCCAGTGTCAGGCTCCTTTTGGAAAATTGTGAGATGGCTGCCAGAATAGCTACGGCGAGAAGTGGCCCAGCCCAGACTATTCCCCTTAGGTCGATTAATAGGCATGCGCCTAAGGATATACCGCATAGCAAGAAGTAAATGGGCTTGCGTTGGCTTATTGTCAAGCAGGTGAGGGCGCTCGCCATGGTGAATACAGCCACATATTCTGGATAAAATGTGAGGGTTCTTCCAAGCAAGACCACTGGGGCCAGAGATAGGCCAAAAATTACAGCGAGGAACCCAGCGGTTCTTGTGCTGAGTGAACGTGCCCATAGGTAAAGGCCTGATCCAATAACGCCTAAACTAATGACCGAACTAATGGCAAGTCCGTTAGCGATCCCTTGACTGCGAGCGAAGAATGCAGGTAGCCAGCCAGCCGCCAAAGATCGGTCGCGAGAGAACTGCTCTAATTCACCCCCTCGCATGGCGGAGACCGAACCGCAGAAATCGTAAAGATCGGACGATAGAGTGTCTCCTACTACATGGAAAAGGGAAAACCAGAAGGTTCCAAGTAGTGCGAAGCCCACACCCACGCAAATGGCGATGATTGCCTCAGATGACCCGTTCCAGGCCCGGTCTTTGACCTCCTTTTCAGGCAAGAGCCGGACTGCAGCGATAGCAGACAACAATATCAAGGTTTCATTCATTTAATGGATCAAGCCTCTGAACAATTATGGCAGTCTGTGCGCCAGTGATTCAGCTCGCTCCAAAACCAAGAAGTTCCCTGGGCCGAATATTTTAGATAGATATTCTGGTGCTTCACCGCTGAAATCAAGGCTGATGCAGTGTGTTTTCACACCGTGCTTAGCACCCTCTTTTACCGCCATTGCGCTGTCCTCAATTCCATACTCTCCACGATAGTCTCCGCGAGCCTCTGGTTTACCGTCGGAAAGCAGTATCAGTATTCTCCTAGATTCAGGTCTAGTGGACAGCATCCTATGGGCTTCTCGTATGTGGGCGCCCAGTCGGGTCCCACCCATGGCTCTTAGATTGCCTAGTCGCTTATATACGCCGTCATCGTAAGGCTCGGCGAACCCCTTAAGGCGATGTAGAGTACACGATGTAGGTGCGCTTCCGTTGAATCCAAAAAATGAGTGAGGAACTGCTAGCCTGTTGAGCCCTTCGGCAAAAAGTACTACGGCCCTCTGCTCTTCACTTAGTATTCGTCCCTGCGTGGAACCCGAAAGGTCGACTAAGGTCATTACTGTCACATCTTGAGGGTCCCGAATAAACCTTCGGAATAGTGTGTCGTCTGGCTGATGCCCTGCTTGTATATCTGATATAGCCCTTACAACTCTAGGTAAGTCCAACTCAGGCCCCTCGCGCTCTCCCCCCCTCCATCTCTCCTCAATTCTCAAGGCTTCGAACTGCCTCTGAATTCTCGTGATCTCAGCTTTGTGTGTCTGAACAATCTTGTTGTAACCATCAATAGAGCCACCTTGTGCTTCTGGTGTCAGGACCCGCGTAGCCGCAAGCCTATAGTTGCGCATTCTGAAGTCCCACTCGTCATGCACATGTCCTTCATCATCAGGCTCAACGACTGATTCGTTGGTGAAAATCGAGTGGTCGATGCCCTCTGCGAACTTCGGTCGAGCCTCTTTTATTGCCTTAGCCTGTGCGTCATCCCTCGCCACTCCATATGCAGGCTGGTTAGAGACTGACCCAGCTCCCGCAGGGCTCTCTAGTTTTCTCCTAAAACGTGATTTCAGTCGCGACCTAAGACTCGGCCCCTCTTGATTCTTAATCCCTTTCTTGTTGAGCCCTAGTTTAGCTCGGGCCTGAATAAGCTGACGCAGAGGTAATTGGCCCTTTTTCCAATCTTCGTCAGCGTCGCCGTCATACCCCATCTTTGCAAGAAACCATTCTGGTCGGACGATACCAAGGTACCAGGGGAGGGGGGGAGGCCCTAACCTCAGTGAGAGAAAATGTTCTCTCAGATTAACAGCCTGTCCGCTTATCAACAGTCTGAGTGCGGGTAGGTTTGTTTCAGCATTGATAGCTTCCACCGCATCGCGGGCTTTAGAGGCAGAGAAACCAGCCTCTCCCCAAGAATGGTGACCAGTTATTCCAGCATATAGAGGGAGAAAAGCATCAGGAAGCCCATCTTTAGGCACTGGAGTGATGTTTACCCTAAGAGAGCCAGCCTTTTCCATGCTGGCGACAGCAGAGATGTCAGCGTCTAAGCCAGGAAAGACTCGCCTGTAGTGATTCAGGACCGCTCTGGCGGCAAGGATGTGATAAGTGCTCCGAAGCACCCAGTCTTTGTGAATATCCGAAAGCAGCGCCTTGTTAGACAAGAAGCCTAATTCTACAAGCCCTATCTGAATGATGCCCATTACTCGATAGAGTCTCTCATCAGCTATTTCTTCGGCGGGAGCCGCCACTGCAGGGGGAAGAAAGAGGTTGTCCCCGTCCGTCGATGATGGATCTGAATATCCGCTAGCTAAATGACGCCCAGTTACCATTGAGAGCCACGCAGTGACCCGCCTCTGGACTACCGATAGGGGAGTTCCATTATCGATTCCAGGAACCAATTGTCGTACTGGGGGAGAGTAGAGGAAAGAGGCTAAAATAGCATCCTCTGCTTCTTGGTCCGTCAGCATCTCATCGACGCTGTCAATATCGGGCTCTATGCCGTCAACATAGGGCGAGTCTGTACCATTAGGTGAGGTTGGAACTGCCATAGGCCAGGGCCTAGCCCAGCACCGTGCGCACTAATTCGTCGAGGGCCTTGCTCATCTCCTCGTCATCCGTGAGTGAGCCCACTAATGTAGAGCGACAGGCTAGATCTAGAGGTAGGCCTGCGACATTCAGCTTCGCAGCGTAGACTAAAATCCTCGTGCTTGCCCCTTCTTTTAGTCCGTGAGCCCTTAGGTTCCTGGAAGCCTTGCCTAGCCTTACTAGTTGTTTAGCCACATCGGCGTCGCAACCTGACTCTTCCATTATGATCTCAGCCTCAGCATCAGCTTCAGGGTAGTCGAAGCTCAAAGATACGAACCGTTGCCTAGTGGATTCCTTTAGCTCTTTGGTAACTGATTGATACCCTGGGTTATAGGATATGACGATCATGAAATCATCGGGCGCCTCAAGCTCTTCGCCTAGCCTATCAATATGTAATGCCCGCCTATCATCCGTAAGTGGGTGGATTACTGTCAAAACATCAGCCCGAGCTTCAACAACCTCGTCTAGGTAACAGATAGCTCCTTCTCGTATGGCCGTTGTGAGGGGGCCATCCCGCCAGACTGTAGAGCCTCCTTCGAGGAGGAAACGACCAGTGAGGTCTGAACCTGATAGGTCCTCTTGGCAGCTAACTGTTATTAGCTTCCTACCCATTTTTTCGGCGATATATCTAACAAACCTACTTTTTCCGCACCCAGTAGGCCCCTTGAGAAGAACGGGGAGCTTGTTTTTAGCAGCTGTCTCGAAGACCTCTATTTCATCCCCAGTTGGGCGATAATAAACCATATTCTAGAAACTCTCCTTTTGGCAGCAGCTGAAGACCACACCTTGTTGTTGTGACGACTCTATCACTAATTTAGATGAGCTCGCCAGACTTCTCCTAATTCTACATCTAGTGGTGTAGAAAAGCCTGGGAACGACTCGTGTCCTCGTACAGCGATAAGCCACCAGATAAACGATAGGCAGTAGAGGGCTGCTCGCTGGCGCTTTGAAAGGGTGCTTAACGCTTTGTTTTTGGCTATCCCATAGGCACAACAAGCCAGCGTTAGCAGCCATGTTCCGTAAAAGAATACCTCTGGTTTAGCTACACGCCAGAAACCGGGGACGACATGCCATGTGGCCATAAATACTGGGTTTGGGAGTTCGCCATAAATGTTTGGTCCAACTGAAAATAAAAGGAGTATAAAGGCGACTATAGAGAGCAAACGTATGAGTGGATTTGCCCAGTACCTGTAGATCGAAATGAGACCGTAGCAAAAAGCGACGAGTTCGACTGCTCTCCACAGAGGGAGCCTGTTCCACTCAAATTCCGCGAATGAGAATATATCTAATGCTGCTCTTTGTTCTAAGTAGACCTCTGGTTCGCTCAGAGCTGCACCATCCATCAGTGCGATTTGAAGGGCAACCAAGGGTAAGGCCATTAGAGCTGAAACAATGGAGATTTTCCATAGTCTTGAATCTCTGAACATTATCAGCTGGACAATAGCCAACCCCAGAGCCGAGACAAGCGCCAAATACCAGTTCGTGAAGGCCATAAGGACGAAACAAACACCCGAGTAAATTGGCCACCTACCTCCTTGTCTGTATGCCCTCATTATTGCGATCATAAATAGTGGGAGCCAAAATATCGCAGCCTTTTCTATTGTGTACCAATTGAGGTCACGGAAAACGTGTAGCCCTAGCCCAAATGGCAATGCGATCGCCAACGCCCAGTCCCAAGAGATCCTGAACTCTCTCAAAAGGAGTGCACAGCTCCACCAAGCGAGCGCGGGGAAAAGTATTGCTAGTCCGTTGAAAGCGCCGTGAGGCGAAAAGAACAGGTCTAAGGCTGCCACCATCCATAGGTGTCCTACATGAACGCCAATTAATTGCGCAGCAGGGTCCGTAAGTGAATCTATTGGCGAAAAGGTTAATCTCTGATGAACACCGTCTAGGTAAAAAAGAAGCGAGCCCTGCTTGTCTATGGTCGGAAAGTCTCCGTACACAGTAACTTCCAGCAAGGCAAAAAGCGGCGCAGTCAGTACAATTGTGTGCCCTAAACAGAAGAAAAATGCCCTTAGACCTGTTGGCGATGAACGCCTTAGAGCCAATGAGGCTACGGCGAGGCCGAAGACTATGGTTATCCAGAACTCTAAAGGGGTTTGCGTCAACCCAGCCCCAAAATCAACCTGCAAAGGGCTCCTCGGTGGCCCAATATTTGGGTGCATCACGCTAAACCTTTAGGGCGCGAGACAGCCAGGCGTGGCACTCTTCGACGCTGGTCTTATCTATACCTTCAATCGTAACTATGACTTGGAACGGATCCTCTTCGAATCGTGGGTAAGAGCCTATTTGGTTGCTAGGCCATCTGGCTACAGCTTCATTGAGTTCCTTCACTATTTCGTATTCACGCAGGGGAGTTCTAACCTTCATACAGATTGGCGGAGTGCTTTCCCAAACTGCGGATATCGCCTTCAACTTTGCGCGAAAAAAGGAAGGAACACCAGGGAGGATGAAAACGTTTCTTACCATCACTGCAGGGTGCTTTAGGCCTTTACAATCCACGAATTTTGTTGATGTGGGTAGGTAAGCCATCTTTTTGGTAGATTCCGGGACGCCGTCTGGAAACTTCCTGCCGATCCTCTCGAGCACATCTGGGAACATCCTAAGCTCTTCCCCAAAAGCATGCGCTATAGCCTCAACTGTAGTGTCATCGTGAGTAGGCCCTATACCACCGCTAGTGAAGACGAGATCGTAAGAGCTTGAGCATCGCCTTACCTCCTCAGAAATCTCGTCGATTGTATCTCCGACAATAACTGCTCGTCGGAGGTTTATGCCTTTAGAGTGCAGCAAATCGATTACGAAAGGTGTGTTCTCATCAACAAATTTTCCGCTGAGAATTTCGTCTCCTATGGCGATGAAAGCTGCTGTCTTCATAAATTAGTCTATGGTGCCTTGTTTGTTATTTTAAGAGTAGTCTAAAGCTGTAAATCTTATGTTTGCCGACGATTAACTAATGTTTTTAGCCAATTCTTCCGTAATATTTGGGTGTACACTATTTATCTATAGTTGTGTCTTGGGAACAAGACATTCATTTTTTGTGTCAAAGAGATCGAATGGGCAAGAGATCACCATCACCACAATATGGGCTAAGAGCGTTGCTGCTCTACAGGGGTGAGATTGTATCAGACATGGTTGGATCACCCCAGAAGGGAACTCTAAAGCTCGGAGAGAAGGGAGAGCTCGTTATTGGGAGCCCCCAAACTGGAGATCTGCCATTTAAATTTCAATGGTTAGGAAAAGAATCTCTAAGAGTTTTTGATGAAGGTGGAGAGGGGTACGATGTAAGCCCAGAAGAGATCGCCCAGATCGAATATGGTGACGTAACACTCCAATGTTCACTGGTGCCTCAGTTCCGTCATGCTCGTTATTCCATGTTCGGTGAGGGTGATTTGGTTTTGGCCGTTGCGATAATGGCGATGACTGTATTCGCGATGCAGGCAGAGATGCTGATGAAACTCTTAGCTCCGCCACCAATGTACGCTAGCTTGTCGATTGAGCCAACCCCAGAGCTACTAGTTCGACTACTAAGGCAGGACCTTGAGGGCGGGAACTCTAATGGGGGAATCGACACAGGCGCCCCTGAGATTCAAGCTGATAAGTCGCATCCCGATTACTACATGCCTAGCGGAAATGATGGAGATATATCTAGGCTTGCAGGCGCTGAGATAAGCGGTTTGGAAAACCGAGTCCTAACACCTGATGATTTCGAGAGCCCCGCGTTTCAACCTCTTGAGAGCGTGGAACTCGGAGTGCCTTTAGAAAACATCCTAGAGGGTGACGCTGTCGTTTCTATAGATGAAGGGGTCAATGACCCTCAATATTTTGGTGAAGACGACGGCTTGGCTGAGGTCGACGATGGCGCTGAGGTGCCGAGTGAAGAGAATGAGGGATGGGGCTTTTTTGACTGGTACACAGCCTCTGATAGCCGAGAAGATGACGGGGCCGTTGATGCAGAGATACGAGCCGCTAGAGAGCGGCTCGCTATAGATCCTACCGATCCGTGGGCTCTGACTCAATTGGGTTACTATCAATACCTTGGCGGTGATTACGAAAACTGTGTCGCGACTTATGATCGTTACATGGAGCTCTATCCGGATGACCCCGCGGGATACAACAACATAGGGTTGGTCTTTAAGCGTACTGAGGACTACGCTCGAGAAGAGGCTTACTACCGCATTGCCCTCGCTATGGACCCTAGGGATGTATATGTTCTAAACAATCTTGCCGTAAATTTGGCTCACCAGGCTCGCTTCGATGAGGCGCTTAGGATCATGTCGGACCTGACGGATCTATCTCCAAATGATCCCTACGCTGATCTGCATCGTTCTAAAATACAGGCTGCGATGGGCAACACGGATGAGGCGCTCTTTTTCTTGGATGAGGCGTTATCGGGCATGGCTGCCCTAGACACCCTCCATCATATAGAGTTTCGCCAGGATATTCGGGTAGACCCCGCTTTCTCTGATATACGGAACACTGAGCCCTTTGAGCGCCTATTGGTTCAGTATTACGACAACGCTGCAGCGCCATTGCTCGTAGGAGATGACCGTGGTCGCTAAGCTTCGAGTTACGGTTTACATAGGCGATGCCCTCGTTGAGGACAAAGTGGTAATCGTTAAGAACCATGTCCGCCTCGGTGAGAGCATTGAGGCGGTGGTATCATTTCCAGGGGGAGACCTAATAGTCAATCGAGTCGGTGATGACCTAGTTTGGCGAGGAAGGAGGTTGGCTGTCGGGCAGTGCGCGACCTACTCAAACGGCGATGTTGCCGTGATTGGTGAAAACATGGATATGGAGCGAGCTATAAGGCCTAGCGTCTTTAGGCACGTAGACCCTGTTTTCTTCCTAGTGCTACTCGGGATGGTTTCTATGGGAATGTGGGTGGACACATTCGAAAAGGCCAAGTCCTCACTGGACATGACCGTTGATTTCGTATTGGATTCGAACCTAGAAGAGAGGGTTGGAGAGAGTAGTCGTTTGGGACTAAATAGCCAGCGCTCGGCTGCGGTTCAGCCCGTATTAGAGTCAATTCAGCCCCAGTCAGTTGAGGTGTTGTGGGAGGGCCCTAGGGCCCAGAACGATGACTTAAGCACCAGGGTGGAATGGTACTCCTGGTATCGTTCTTTTTCACCACTTCAGGTAGAAGAAGGTTCAGGCATTGAGGGCGAAGCTTCGCGACAGGATAGGGCTCGCTGGGCCTATGAAATGGATAGGTTCGAGACCGCGATGGTGGATTATCAGTGGTTAATTGCCCATCAGCCCCACAATGTTGAGTGGCTAGCAGGCCTCGCGTTATGTCAGAAAAGGTTGGGAATGCATAGCCTGGAGCGCCTCACTTGGGAGCGCCTCTTGGAGCTAGAGCCTGAAAATCTAATTGCGATGACTAACCTCCCAGTCAACCTCGCTAGGCTGGGTCTCTTCGAGATGGGGGCCAGAGCAATGACAGAGATGTTGAATGTACACGAGAATCACCCAATGGCCGCCCTGACAAGAGGTGTTTGGTACGCAAGAGTTGGCGCGGAATTGCCGTCTCTTAGGGCATTGAATGAGGCGATGAGCGGCATACACACACTGCCTTCTGGACTACAACATGAGCTTCGCGCTGACTTTGCAATAGAGCCAATTTTGTCACCCCTGAGGTCGGGCTCCAAGCTTGTAAGTATAGTAGCGCAACAAACAGGGGAAGCGCCTTACCCCCTACGTTGATAGTCTCCTAATAAGAGTGAACACAGAGTGGAGTTTTAATGATGCGCAAGGCGGTTCTCGCGGGTAGTTTCGACCCTATCACTTTAGGGCACATGGATATTTTGACGCGTGGTGCGGGTCTTTTTGACGAGGTGGTTATCGCCTGTGGAAACAACCCTGCTAAGAAATATCTCCAGTCTCTAGATGTGAGGCTAGGGGTATTGGAAGAGTGTACGGCTCACATACCCAATGTCAGGGTTGATTCATTCTCAGGGCTCTTAGTAGACTACTGCGCTGATATCAAAGCACAGGTGATTTTGAGAGGTCTGCGGGCAGTCAGCGATTTCGATTTTGAGTTCCAGATCGGTCTAGCCAACAAAAATCTAGCCCCTAAGGTCGAGACAGTTTTCCTGCTTACAGATTCGCAGTACATTTTTGTCTCTTCATCCTTAGTAAAAGAGATCGCATCAAACGGAGGAGATGTTGCGAGCTATGTTCCGCCTGCGGCGCTCAAGAGCCTTCTGCATTCACTGAGTGAGGATAGCTGAGAAGACATGGATCACATTTATGGTGGTAAAGAGTCTAGGCAACTCTATAGGGCGTTAATGCGGAGAGAGATATTGTTCTTTGCGTTACTACACGACATCAGAGGTTCACTCACGTCTCTAATGGGCTGGCACTCTATGCTTGAAGAAGATGCTGGCTTACCTTGGTCTAGCATGGGCCGAAGCATTGATGGTCTTCGTCAGTCATCCGTGGACTTTACTGCGACGAACCAATCAGAGGGTACAGTTACGCGGGTATCGATTGGCGCTGCTCTATGTGACTTCAGCTCGTCTAGTACGGTTAATTGGGATGTTATCGGCAATGGATTTGTTTTGGTCGACCTCACTCGTCTGTTATCAGCTTTAGAACTGGCAGCACCAGACCGAATAGAGGTTTGTACTGTTGATGGGAGAGTTTTATTGAAGCTACAAGGTTTGCCAGGGCGTGGAGTTAAGTGCCTAGAGTCACAGACATCTAAGGAATTGATAGCTTTGTCCGAAATTGAGGGAAGAGATTGGGGCGTCGTGTTGCTTAAAGAGACAGTGCGGACTGTGAGCGGATCGACTATCTCGGTAACGGGCGCGAACAGTGTGACTATAAGCCTTCGAAGCGAGGTTTAGCTTATGAGCGTTTTTAGGGAGTTATAGATGTGCGGAATAGTGGGCTTTGTGGGGGATAGAGCGGCAACGCCTATACTGTTGGATGGCCTGAAACAGCTTGAATATAGAGGTTACGACTCCTCAGGACTTGTGGCGGTAGACGACTCGGGCCTATCTCTCTTTAGAGAGGTTGGAATGGTGGATGCCTTGGTGGACTCTGTTCCAGAGACTCTCGAGCAGACTTGCGGAATCGCTCATACTCGCTGGGCGACTCACGGGGGAGTAACTCAGAGCAACGCCCACCCACACTTAGACGAAGCTGGGCGAATCGCAGTCGTCCACAACGGTATAATTGATAACGTCGCAGTTCTGCGTCAGAGGCTCGAGGACGAGGGCGTCGTCTTCAAATCTGAGACGGACTCTGAAGTGCTACCTCATCTAATAAGGAAGTGCTACACTGGTGACGCCATGGCGGCTGTTAGGGAGGCCCTAACACATGTCAGAGGAACCTACGGTGTCGCTGTAGTGTTCGCTGACCACCCATCGCTAATGATAGCGGCAAGGCGTGGCTCTCCGCTTGTGATCGGGCTGGGTGATGGTGAGAGCTTTATCGCCTCAGACCCACAGGCTCTTGTAAAGTACACAAGGAGGGTTGTATTCTTAGAAGATGGCGAGATCGCGTCGGTGACACCCGAAACGGTGAGCACCCACAAGATCGACGGAGAAGAGTCATCTCTGCGGGTTGAAGAGCTAGACGCTGACTACGGGGCAGAAGAGAAGGGTGATTTCCCGAACTTCATGCTCAAAGAGATCCACGAGCAACCAGAGGCGATTACTCGCTGTATGCGTGGCCGAGTCTTAGAGATAGAGGGCACTGCTAAACTAAGTGGTCTCGAATTGACCGCTAGAGACATGGCGAGGTTGCGGAGTATCAACCTTATCGGTTGCGGCACTAGTTTTCACGCCTCTCTGTTGGGTGCGATGGCTATCGAAGGTGTGGCACGTGTACCCGCCATGGCCCAGATCGCCTCTGAATACCGAAACAGGAACCCTGTTATTGACCCTGAAGGGCTCTTCTTTGCTATATCACAGTCAGGAGAGACTTTTGACACCCTCGAGGCGGTGCGTGAGATTCAGATTAAAGGGGGTAGGGTGCTTGGAGTAGTGAACTCAGTCGGTTCATCTATCGCGAGGACTTGTGGTGCAGGTGTTTATGTGCACTCGGGCCCCGAAATAGCAGTAGCGTCCACCAAGGCGTTCACCTCTCAGGTGACAGCCCTCTATATTTTCACACTGATGCTGGGCAGAACCCGCACGCTCTCACCAGTAGCAGGTCGTGAGATGGCAGCCGACCTATTGGCCGTACCGTCGATAGTTGAGGGTTACCTAGCCAAACCAGGGCCAATAAGGAAAGCAGTTAGCTTGCTCAAGGACGCTAGGTATGCTCTCTTTTTGGGGCGAGGTGTCTCATGGCCCGTAGCCATGGAAGGGGCTCTAAAGCTCAAGGAACTGGCCTATATCCCATGTGAGGCATACCCAGCAGGGGAGATGAAGCACGGCCCAATAGCGATGTTGGAGTCGGGGACACCCGTTGTCGTGATCATGCCTAAGGACTCCGTGCGCGAAAAGACCCTGTCAGCCGTCCAGGAAGTAAAGGCTCGTGGAGCCAAGGTAATTATGATTCACACAGCGGGAGACAGTGAAGCTATTTCCCTGGCTGATGTCGCTATCGCGGTTCCAGAGTGCGGTGGCCTCGTGTCGCCACTTATCACTGTGTTACCGCTGCAGCTTATCGCCTATCAGACCGCCTTAGCGCTGGGGCGCGAGATAGATAGGCCTAGGAATTTGGCTAAGTCAGTCACGGTGGAATAGATCAGCTTCCGTATGAAGACGCTGAAGTAAGAAAACAAAGGAGAAGTCATGGAATTTGTCGCAATAGGGTTTGGCGTGTTCGGCTTTCTGGCATTCGTGCGGACCGAGAAGCTCATCAAGACCCTCAAGGAAAAGGGTCTACTCGACGACGAATATAAAGCTGACTAGCGCCCGAGTATGTTGATACGGAAGCTGGACGCATGCGTCACGGTGGAATAGATCAGCTTCCGTATGAAGACGGTGAAGTAAGAAAACAACGGAGAGACCATGGAATTTGTAGCAAGCAGGACGAACTAA
>Ga0115011_10000570_pt1 | contig 29503 bp, 31 predicted proteins | sample TroAtlMetagenome_2_FD_88705 | JGI IMG/M metagenome (GOLD analysis project Ga0115011, IMG submission 88705) | Marine eukaryotic phytoplankton communities from Atlantic Ocean - Tropical Atlantic ANT8 Metagenome | ecosystem: Environmental > Aquatic > Marine > Oceanic | place: Tropical Atlantic...
AAGTAATAGTAGATTCGGAATTGCTACCGCCTGCATTGGCGGAGGTCAAGGAATAGCTGTAATTATTGAGAATTCGAATAATTAAAATTAGACATTCAGTAGGAGCAGTTATCCCTAGCTACATTTTCCGATTAATATGGCACAACCTCACATACCTGGTACAGGTCATGCAAATAGAACTAGAAGTTTAGTGAAGACTGTATCATGGAGGACCATTGGAACTATTGATACCATCTTGATAGCTACATTCGTCACTGGCAATCCTGGGGCAGGAGTAGCAATAGGTGGAATCGAGGTATTTACCAAGATGATACTATATTACTTCCATGAAAGGGGATGGAGCTGGATTGATTGGGGACTTGAAGATGAAATACCGCCTAATTTAACAGAAGATGCTCCCGAAATCGAAGAAGCGATAGAAAAGTTAACGAATATTTCTAATCCAGATATGGATTAATCGCTAATTATTTATCATCATATAAACTCCCTTTCTAGAATTTTTCTTCGGAAAAGGACAAAAACCCCTCTAAGAGCGACCAACCATGGATAGTCGCCAAAGAAGTATTGCAAAAACACTCTCATGGAGGATGATTGCCACCATTACTGGCGGCGCTGTTGTTATGTGGCAAACCGGTCAATTAGGAGATGCTATAACTTTCATGGGAATAGAATTTCCACTGAAAATGCTTTTTTATTACTTACATGAAAGGGGCTGGTCGCTCCTCAATTGGGGAAATAATCCCATTATCGCATAATCATATGCCCGAAACAAAATTAATTATCAAAAAACTAACCAGTATCATAAGTGCAGATGATAATAATCCAACTATCATTACTTTACTACCTAACTGATTTATTCCCCTACGATTGATGAAAAAACCAATCGAAGCCATTATCGGAATCAATAGGAATTTAGAAATAATCACTAAGAAATCTGTTATTTGTTCTGACAAAAACCAAGTAGAAATTATTGATGCCAATACAAATCCAGGAACGAAAAATGGAACGTTTCCCCCTCCTCTTTCTATCTTTTCTTTACCGCTAATTTTATTTCCAACTATAGTAAAAATTGGAACTAGTATAGCTAGGAGTGCCACCCTAGATAGCTTAACTGTAGTGGCCATAATCATAGCATCTTCGCCCAATACTTCGCCTGCAGAAGCAGCCTGAGGTACGGCATGAATTGTAGATCCTGCCCATATTCCAGCCTCAATATCAGAAAAACCCCAGAATATCGAAAAAATCGGAATTAGTAGAAATGTTATTACTCCTAAGATATTGATGACTGCTAGAATTACTGCCATCATCTCTTCATCTATTCTCAATGGTTTAGAGACTGCAATAACTGCACTATTGCCACAAATAGCTCCACCAGAACCTAAAGTCAGACAGACTCCGGTATCGAGGCCCCATAGTTTACCTAGAAAGTAACTGGAAAAAAGACAAACAGAAGCGGAAATTACTCCAATCAAAATGCCATATTGCCCCAAACTAGTATCAAAAAATATTGACAGATTAAGACCGAATCCCAACAAAATTATAGTTATCGGCAATAATTTCCCGATAATCCATTTCCCTCCAACTTCCAAATTTCTATTTTCATTTACAAAAATAGCACCAATTATGAATGCCGTAACGCCGGCCCCTAGAGAAAAAAATTGGTTATAATCATCAATAAAAATAGAAATTAATCCTATGATTAAAGCTACTCCTACTCCAGGCAATAACCGAGAAAATTGTTCACCATTTTCTGAATAAATATTCTCACATCCTTTTTTTCATTCGAATTCCATCATCCCAGGATATTGCCAATAATATCTCCCACAGCTAACCACGCACCTATAGTGGAGCCTAGATTGCCTAGAGCTGTTACTAGTAACACCTTTCCCACTCTATTTTTCCAGAATAGTGAATATTCATCCAACACAAGAAATTCCTTCGCATCTCTTCCTGTTGGAGAATCAATTTTTAATTGAGTATAACCCGCAAACCAACCAGCAGCCAATGTGGGATTAAGTGAAGTCAAAGGAGAAGCTATTGCACCTACAATTATTGACAATGGATGACCTCGAGCGATTAATATTCCCAATGCAGCAAATGCAGAATTCCAAATTACCCATTCTCCAATAGTATCAGAAAGATTTTCTATTTGTCCGTTATAGAACATCCAACCAATTGCACCAAATAGGAATAAAGGAATTGCAATCATTATTAATTTAGGCCATATGGGTTTTCTAGGTTGTAGGTTTAATTCTTCAATCCTATCATTTTTTGAAGCCACTGGATCTTCTAGAATTTTTCCAACACCTTTCAGGTGACCCGCACCAATTACGGCCAACACCTTTCCTCTTTCCCTAACCCTATTTATTTTCGTAGCTAAAAACTCATCTCTCTCATCAATCAAAACCTTACCAGCTTTAGGTGCAACTTTCCGCGCGTCTTCTAGTAAAGTATTCAGTAAATCCGAGTTTTCTAACATTTCTTCAATTGATACTTCATCATCTTCATCATCCCAAAGCAATGCATTCATAACTCTCCATTTTTCTATCAGGCCCATCTTAGCCCAGGCTCTTCTTAAGGTAATCACGATATCTCGATCTATCAATTCAATTGGCACTTGTATCTTCTCAGCTGATCTTATTGCAGCTAGGAATTCAGCTCCAGGTTTTTCCCCAGCAGAAGCACCCATTTTTCTCTGAAGGGAGCCTAATGCGGATTGTAGCAAAATCATGGTAGCCCTACCATCACTAATAATTTTCAATAAATCTTCAGATTCCAATTCGTTAGGTTCTGTTAGTGAATTCATTCTAGATTCGCATAGTTCGACAGCAACTAAATCCGGACCCCATTCTTCTATTTGACGCTCAACTAATTTTACAGATTCGCTACTTACATGTGCAGTACCAATTATTCTAAGATTATCATCGATGTCTAATATGTTATTATTTTCCGTTTGCACTTCTTTTCACCACATTTCCTTTATTCATCAATGAATGCATTGTTTTGAACAAGTCACTATGTTCTTGAACATCATGGACTCTAACGATATCTACTCCTTTATTTATTGAGATTGCTGCAACTCCAAGAGTTCCAGGCAATCTATCATCAGTATTATCTCTACCTAATAATTCCCTAAAAATACTCTTCCTACTAACTCCCCATAGGAGTGAAATATTATCGTTTGGAACAATTTCCCTTCCCGCAATCAGGAGCTCAATATTATGATTCAAATTTTTCCCAAACCCTATTCCCGGATCAACAATAATACTTTCAGAATTAACACCCATATTTAGCAACTTATTAACAGAAGTAGATAATTCATCTCTAACTTCATTCACCGTATTTACATAATTAGGGTTATTCTGCATATTCTCCGGAATTCCTTGCATATGCATCAAACAAACAGGACTGCCATAATCCATGATGACTTTTCCCATTTCAGGGTCAGATAGTGATGATATGTCATTAATCATATCCGCTCCAGCTTCAATCGCCTTTGCCGCTACTATTGCTTTACTAGTGTCTATAGAAATGCACAAATCAGGAATTCTATCTCTAATCGATTTAATTGTTGGAATTACTCTATCTAATTCTTCATCTGAAGATACCCTTTGAGCCCCAGGACGAGTTGACTCTCCTCCGATATCTATCCAGTCAGCACCATCCTTGTACATTTCCAAAGCCCTTGAAATTGCATCCTTTGAATTTTTTACTCTAGAATTAATATGAAAAGAGTCGGGAGTGACATTTAGCACCCCCATTATTCTCGGAATTCCATTACTTCGGCTTTTCAGCATAGGTCGCCAGTCGGGCATCTGACTCACGCGAGCGACGATTGCTTTATGATGTGACCGAGATGCATACACACGATGGTTATGGGCGACGACAGATTAGAAGGTGAAATTTCTACTAGCTCACAAGTCCATCAGAAGTCTTCCACAGATCCCGAGACATTGTTCATCATGGAGTCCATTATACAACGCCTAAAACCTCGCGATTCTCATCATGTTAGGGATATGATTACTCAACGCGGCTGGATTTCAGGTGCATTATTCATGACTAGCGTTTTATTTTGGTGGATTACAGTTGAGAACTCACAGAGGGGAATTGAAGATTCCGGAATGCCAAACTCATTGATTGGTTCTTTAGACTTTCAGCAGTTAAGTATCGTTGTTCCTGCTTTAATATTACTAGCAACTTTAGTCATGGTCATTGGAAGGGAGAAGGGGCAGGCATATCTTTCCCAAGCAGGCGGTCTATTGGTTGTACTAGCACTTTTTTACATCTTCGAGCCTCTAATATTGCATCTCCCAGAAATCGGAATTGAGTCTTCAATATTTGCTTCAGGGAGATTATTGTCTTTGGCAATTATGATCCATTTCGCATCGAGATTTATGTTCGATGCCATGCTACTACAGTGGGTGAGAGCCAGCATGCTTAGTATGGACATCGACGTTTTTCCTAATTCAGAATTTACTGATGAACATTATTCAAATCATTCCGATGAAGAAATCCCCCTAATGTGAGGTTCGGTAATGCCAGCCTCTAATGAAATCACAGTCCTTCGTCTTGGTCATCGAATGGATCGGGATAAAAGAATTACATCACACCTTGGATTGACTGCTAGGGCCTTCGGAGCATCTTCCATAGTATTGGCTGGAGATAACGATGCATCTGCATTTGAAACTTGGGAATCGGTCACTACTCGTTTCGGCGGAAATTTCTCCTGGCGCCATGAGGAAAATCCAATCCGTTGGTTAAGGAATATTTCTGATAATAATGAAGCAATAATAGTTCATCTAACTATGTACGGAGAGAATTGGCGTGATTCAAATAAAGAATTAGATAACAGTAAACCATTGGTTGTTGTTGTTGGTGGAACTAAAGTTCCTGCAGAAGTCTTTGACATTTCTGATTACAATATTTCAGTAGGAAATCAACCCCATTCTGAAGTTGCTGCGCTTGCAGTTTTTTTAGAAAATAGAATTGGCATTATCGATGAAATAAATCACTTCCAAGGTGCAGAATTAAAAATAATACCTTCATCAAATCAAAAAATTGTAAAAAATATTGATGACTAATATTTACACGTCCAAAATGCCAAAAAAATCTTTTCTTCACTGAACCATTAAGACCCGTACTAGAGCACCATTGCTGATGTCGGAGTCCCAACCTCTCCCAAGTTTCTCTCCCGGAGATGGAATTAGAGGAGTTTCTGATGCGCCTGCCTTTTTTGATGCGGCAGATATCCTTCAAAATTCTAAGGTTTCGAGGCATTCTGCAAAATCTCCTGGAATACTGTTACTGGCCGATGGAACTAGATATGAAGGCTTTTTATTTGGAGCAGAAAAGATTTCCAAAGGAGAATTAGTTTTCACTACTGGAATGTGTGGATATCAAGAAAGTCTCACTGATCCATCTTTTGCAGGTCAAGTGCTAACTTTCACATATCCATTAATTGGAAACTATGGAATAATACCAGGCATTTCAGAATCATCAAAAATTCATCCAAGAGGAGTTGTTTGTAGGCATCAAATTTCTCATCCAGATAATCGAGAATCTGTCGGAAGTATTCATGAATTTCTAGTGGCCCATGGAGTTCCAGGAATAGAGGGAATTGATACAAGATCACTTACTAGGAGAGTAAGAGAGTATGGAACTTTATTATGCGTTTTTGGACCAATCGAAAAGGAGATTGAATTGCAGAGAATACTGAATGAACTCACGCCACCAGATAAAGATGACTTGGTATCACAGGTCACATGCACAGAAGAAACGTTACTTAATGAGGGAGCAAAGGACATAGAAGGAAATAATCTCCCTAGAATTGCAGTAATTGATTGCGGAATAAAATATAATATTCTAAGAAAGTTATGCAACAGATTCGAAGTAATATGGTGTCCCGCCAATTCAACCTTCGAAGAAATAATGGAAAAATGGAATCCTTCTGCCTTCTTCGCATCAAATGGCCCGGGAGATCCAGCACATCCAGGTTTAGCTGCCACAGCGAGAAAAACTCTATCGTCAGCAATAATGAATGATATGCCGGTCATGGGAATCTGCTTAGGACATCAACTAATGGGACTAAATGCAGGACTTAAGACATACAAGCTAAGATATGGGCATCGAGGATCAAATCAGCCCGTGATGGATTTAGAGAGTGGACGAATACATATAACTAGTCAAAATCACGGATTTGCAGTTGAAGATCCAATAAAAGGTATGTTGTCCCCTCATCCAAGTGGGTTAATATCTAATATCGATGAAATTCCCATTGAAGTGGATTTCAAAGTGAGATATGTTAATTCAAATGATGGAACTGTGGAAGGGCTGGACTTAATTGGTAGGCCAGTTTTCACTATTCAATTCCACCCCGAATCATGCCCTGGGCCTCATGATGCATCACCATTATTCGACAGATTTCAAGAATTAGTATCCAACCACCTAATCAATAAATCTCCAATTATTCAAGGTGGAAGATAATGCCCCGCCGCCAAGATATAAACAAAATTTTGATTCTTGGCAGCGGACCAATTAGGATAGGTCAAGCAGCAGAATTTGATTTTTCAGGTTCGCAGGCTTGTAGGGCATTAAGGGACGATGGCTTCGAAGTAGTCTTAGTAAATTCAAATCCTGCAACGATACAAAATGACCCAGAGATGGCAGATAGAATTTACATTGAGCCCTTGCTACCTGAAGTTGTTAAGAGGATTATGGAAATGGAAAAGCCAGATGCTCTTTTAGCCGGAATGGGTGGTCAGACTGCATTAAATATAGCTTCAGCGCTGGCAAATGATGGAACTTTAGAAGATTTGAATGTTGAATTAATTGGTTGCAATCTCGTATCAATAAATGAGGCCGAAGATCGGGATCAATTTAAGAAAACTTGCGAAGAAATAGATCTCCCAGTTTGCAAGGCGATTGCTTGTGATTCCATTGAAGAAGTATTGGATGCAGCCGAAAAGTTAGGTGGTTTTCCTTTATTGATTAGACCCGCCTTTACTTTGGGTGGACTGGGCGGCGGCACTGCATTTGACACTGGTCAATTAGTAGAAATAGCAAGCCAGGGAATTTTACATTCTGCTATAGGGCAAGTTCTGATAGAGGAAAGTATACTTGGTTGGCAAGAACACGAATACGAGGTAATGAGAGATGGATCAGATAATGCAATAATTGTTTGTACTATGGAGAATATAGATCCAATGGGAGTTCATACTGGAGAATCCGTTGTTGTAGCTCCTCAACAAACTCTTTCTGACAGAGATCACCAGATGCTTAGGAATGCATCCCTTAAATTAATTCGTAGACTAAACATAATGGGGGGCTGCAATGTCCAATTCGCATTTGAACAATCTACCGGAGAATACAGAGTAATTGAAGTAAATCCTAGAGTATCACGTTCATCTGCATTGGCTTCTAAGGCCACTGGATATCCTATTGCAAGAATGGCTGCATTGATAGCAGTAGGATATTCACTAGATGAACTCCCTAATCCAATAACCGGAGAAGGAACTACTGCGGCCTTTGAACCAACTCTAGACTACTGCGTTGTTAAAATACCTCGATGGCCGTTTGATAAATTCCGTACAGCAGATAGGCAGATTGGCACTTCTATGAAATCAACAGGTGAGGTCATGGCTATAGGTAGGTGTTTTGAAGAAGCTCTATTGAAAGCATGGGCCAGCTTAGAATATGGAAAACCACATCCAAGACCACTTACTATGGCAGATTCTTCAGACGGAGAGGATATTTCTGAAAGGGCTACCGAATCCATCCCTACAGCTATCCTCGAAGATTGGTTGAGAATTCCTACTGATAGGAGAATGGGTGCAATTATCGAATCATTTAGGCGCGGATATTCAATAGAAGATGTTAGAGATTTAACAGGTGGAATTACTCGTTGGTTCCTCCATGGCTTTGAAAAAATCGCCGCAATAGAAACAGAAATTAGAGCTGCAGGAGAACTTGGAATTGACCCAAGTGAGATTCCTAATGATGAACTAAGATCATGGAAAGGACTTGGATTCAGCGATTTACACATTGCAGATGCACTCGCAGGATTCCCTGTGGCAGGATTTAAATCATTACCAACTGATAAAGATGAGAATGCAATTAGGAACCGTAGACACCAACTTAGAATACATCCAAAATATAGGATGGTAGATTCGTGCGCAGCAGAATTTGCTGCAGTTACTCCATATTATTATTCAACTTATGAGGGTGGCTCTGTAGATTCAGGAATTGATTTCGTACCGGGCCTAGATGAAAAACAAAAACAACGAATAGTCGTTATAGGATCAGGGCCAATTAGGATCGGCCAAGGAATTGAGTTTGACTATGGGTGCGTACATGCAGCTGGAGCAATCCAAGATTTAGGGCATGAAGCTATAATCATAAACAACAATCCAGAAACCGTCTCAACAGATTTTGACACAAGTGACAGATTATATTTTGATCCACTAAGTCTTGAATCCGTTTCTGAAATTCTGCTTCGAGAAAAAGCTAATGGGATTTTATTACAGTTTGGAGGCCAGACAGCGATTAACCTAGCTCTACCTTTGTCGAACTCATTACCTCACCTATCGCAGTTAGGACTTAATCTCTCTATTGAAGGAACTACTCCAGAATCTATAGATGAAGCGAGTGACAGAGAAAGATTCGAAGAATTCGCATTGAGAAATGGCCTTCGTATGCCCGAAGGTGCTACTGCAACTAATCCCGATGGCGTTAGAATGGCTGCTAATGAGATTGGTTATCCAGTACTAATAAGACCATCTTATGTTTTAGGAGGTAGAGGTATGGAAATCTTAGCAAATTATAAGCAATTAGAATCATATATGAGAGATGCATATATAGCTCCAGAAAAACCATTACTTATTGATAAATATCTGGGAAATGCCATAGAATTGGACGTTGATGCTGTATGTGATGGCGATGAAGTTCTCATAGGTGCAATAATGGAACATCTAGAAGAAGCAGGAATTCACTCTGGAGATTCCACATGTTTCATCCCTCCTCAGAATATCCCAGAAGAAATTATTTCTCAAGTTGAAGATTGGACTAGAATTATAGGTCTAAAATTGGGCATACGAGGATGTTTCAACATTCAATTTGCAATCCATGATGGTCTTTTGTATGTTCTAGAAGTCAACCCACGAGGATCAAGGACTTTTCCATTTGTCGCTAAGGCCACGGGCATCCCCCTTGCTAGAATTGCGGCTAGAATTTCATTAGGTGAAAAATTAACTGATTTGGAAATACCTTCTCCACAACAAGACGCAGTATGCGTAAAAGCACCAGTTTTTCCCTTTATCAAATTAAGAGGTCTTGACCCAGCTCCAGGTCCAGAAATGAAATCAACAGGAGAAGTAATGGGATCTCATAAAAGAGCTTCAGCAGCCTACCTGAAGGCTAGGTTAGCTACAGAATTACCAGTGCCAACTGAAGGCGGAGTATATGTCACAGTCAAAGATGAAGATAAATTATCCATGATTCCACTCACCAAAAAATTGCGTTCACTAGGATTTAATATATTCGCGACAAAAGGTACCGCTTCCGTATTGCGAGATTCAGGTGATTTGGAAGTTAATACTTGCTACAGAATAGCAGAAGGCAATTCTCCCGATGCATTGGATTTAATGAGACAAGGTGAAATTCAACTAATTATTAACACACCAAGATCAAGTGGTGGCGCCATTCTTGATGGCAACATGATGAGACGACTCGCTGTAGAGTTGAATATTCCATTTGTGACGACCGTTGCAGGCGCAAAAATGGAAGTCGAAGCGATCACTGAAGCTCGCAAAGGACTTCCTGAACCGCGACGACTAGATATCAGTTCACTGTAGATAATAATTCAATCATATGATCTCTCCCAAGCTCTAGAATTAGGCTAGATGCCCTGGGGCCACTTTCTTCCCCCAGAATTGCTAGATAAATAGCACAGAAACCAACCTTACCACTAACTCCTGATTCACCAATTGAATTTTTTATTACATCAATAATACTCTCATTATCCCAGGTACAATTTTTTAGTTTACCATTCAGGGTATGCAAAAATATTTTTTGATTATCCGAAATTAATTGTAAAATTTCATCAGAGATTATTTCATTAGTAGTAATTTTGAATTTTTCGGGAAAATGCGGCCCATTTATCCAATTTTTCATCCTCCACAATCTATCTTTCAACCATTCACTCGGACTATCAGTCAAATGACCAGATTTCTTTAGCGATGTCCAAATATCTTGATCATTAGACTTAATCTGTGCAAGTAATGATAGATGATTAAATGGTATTGAAGATGAATCAGGAATTATTCCCGGGACTATCTGACTTAATTTCAAAGCTCCTTCATTGGTATCTTTATTTTTCTTCATTCTATTAGTCACTTCATCCGATGTAATCGAATCTCTAACTCTTTCATACTCGTCTGCTATTTTTATTAATGTCTCACCAGTATCAAAATCGATATGCCTGTTAATTTTACTTCTTGCAATGGTATATCTCATTATCTCCGGAGGAATAATCTCCAATGCTTCAATAGGTCCAATAGTTATTCCTGATGAGCTAGACATAGGCCCCTTTCCCTTCATTTGAATCCATTCATAAACCATTTTTTCAGGCGGAATACCTCCCAATAATCTACAAATCGGAATTCCTGTATCGTAACTGCCACCTGCTGCCCCATGATCCTTCCCTGCAGGTTCACATGTCACTCCATGTATTTTCCATCTCGCAGCCCAATCTATTCTCCATGGCAATTTTCCTTCTCCCTTCCGAATATCAGAAAAACCCTCAACGCCAAACCTATCTTTCCAAAATACATTTGGAAATTCATATCCAGTAACGATTACTCCATCCATACTTCCGTCTGAACCTATTGGGTTAAATGGAAACCAATCATTCGGTAAATCTCTTCCAGAAATTTCTTCAATAATTTTCCTTATTCCTTCTTTATTTTGTATTGCCAATTCTATTTCATCAGCAAACAATCCAGATTCATATGTCCGATGATTCATAATTACTTCTGGAAAAACTCCAATCGAAGATAATGCATCTAAAAAAGGCCCTAAGAAATAATCAGCATAAGATAAATCGCCCTTTCCTGGATTCCCTTCATTATCGGGAGAAGGAATGTAAGCAATCGGCATGCCAATGTAATCTTCGTATTTTGGAGAGAGAAAATCATATACTCTTCTTAATGGATCCATTGAGTCAACAATAAAGATATATTTCGAATTCATTCCTAAACTTAGGCACGATCTATGAATCATCTCTGCAGTTAAAATTTCTCTCAAATGACCAATATGAAATTCTCCAGAAGGGGTAATTCCAGAACAAGAGACTATTTTATCTATACCAGATTCTCTGAATCTTTGTGCGGTAAAATCCGCCCAATGCATTTTAATTCCTCAGACTGTGACCACTCTAATCAATGAGCGTAAAGCAATGCCACTAATCTCGTCCGCATTAGTCTTATTTGCTAGAACAAGGCATAATTTGACATCAGCCCCTGCCGCTTCTAAATTTGCTATTGTCTTCTTCATAGTAGTCCCTGAAGACAATACATCATCAATAATTACTACTCTTTTTCCTTCTACACTGGCATAAACTTCTGAAATATGCCCTTCGCCATCTTCGCTAATACTCCGACTTACCGCAATTTCTAGATTAAGTTGCTCGCCAATTGCCTGAGAAAAAGCTATTCCATTAATACTAATTCCTACAATAGTGTCAACTTCATCACCTATCATTTCTTGTATGATATCAGAAAAAATATAGGATGTAGCTTCTATCCTCTCAGCTTTAACGGCAATTGATCTCCATCCAACTCTAATGTCTGAGGGTTTATCCTCTACAACAAAATCACTGGTGGACAACCAATGAATTGTTGTTTGAGATAAAGAAAGCTCATCCGCGATTTGTTGGGTATTTAGGCCTTTAACTCTATACTCTTCGACCTTCTCTCTAAGTTCGTCTACACTCAACTGCATTGACTGACGCCCACGATAGGTTGCTATGAATGCACCGGGAAGAAAATATAGAAAATATGTAAAAATGCTACCTTTAGAATTTTCCAGTACTACCAAAACCACCATCTCCCCTAGCAGTTTCACCAAGATCTTGAAAATCAACTTCCTCAAAATCAATCTTAGGAACTGGGGCGATTACAAGCTGCGCAATCCTTTCTCCAGCATTAACTAGATATGATTCACCTTCACCTATCCAGGTCATCAGTACAAACAACTCTCCTCTATAATCAGAATCTATTGTCCCAATACTATGTGGCAAAATTAGACCCTTAGATCCGAGTGAAGATCTTGCCCTTACCTGACCTTCATAACCTTCTGGTATTTCCACGTGAATACCAGTCCGTAATTTCATACTTTTTCTAAATGGCACTTCAGTATCTTCCAATGAATACAAATCCCATCCGGCAGCAAATTCGCTCCCTTTAGTTGGCATTTTTGATTCAGAATGAACTCGAGCAACTTTAACTTTTACACTTGCCATCTCGATAATGGAAGGGCAAACGGTCTTTGACAATTCCTATCCAATTCCCGGTGAAGTGAAAAGTAATAGTCAGTTCCGAGAGCCGTGAGCAACAAAGACTACGAATCTCTATTAGATAGAGCGAGGGATAGAATTCCCAAAGATATAATGGACAGATCTAGGTGGACAATGCCTGAGCCAGATATACTAATTGAAGGAAATCAAACTATACTTAGAAATTTTTCAGACATTGTGGATTCTATGGATAGGGATGCCAACCACGTCTATCAATATTTACTAAATGAATTGGGCACATCAGGAACTAGGGAGCAGATTAGAATATTACTTAAGGGACGTGTGGCCCCAAAAAGAATCAAGGAAAAAATAGTCTCTTATGTCAAATCCTTCATATTGTGTGGAGAATGTAAAGCTCCCGATACTAGATTCGTAAGGGAAGATAGAACTACTCAACTAAAGTGTCAAGCATGTGGAGCTACTAGGCCAGTAAGACTTTAGTAATGCCACAAATTAATTGGAAATAAAATCCAATAGTATTTTTCCTTTATTTCTTCTATTGTGCATATGCTTCTGAGCATCAGCTATTTGCCTAAAATCCCATACAGAGTCAATAATGGGATTTATATCTCCAGATTCATACATTTTGGAAAGATTGTACAAGTGATTACTTAGAATTTTTTCATCCTTCAGAGTCCCCATGTGAACACCAAAAATCGATTTGTTACTACTCATCATCTTTATCGGATTAAATCTAGGGGTACTCATCATCATTTTAACCGCAGAATATAATGAGCGTTTCTCTCCCTTTACTGCTGATGAAGCACCAAAAACATACAACTTTCCTCCATTTCTCAAAGCTCTGTATGATTTTTCCACATTCTTCCCACCTACTGGATCAATAGCATGATGTACTCCAAATCCATCCGTCAAATCTTTACAGGCAATAACAAAATCATCATTCTCACGATCAACAAAGCTCATTCCCAGAGATTCAACAAATTCTTTTTTTTCAGAGGAAGCAGTACCAACAATGATTGAAACACCCATCGATGAACATATCTGAGCAGCTGCAGTCCCGACACCTCCAGCTGCATGATGTATTAGTACAGTTTCATTTTCTGATAAATTTCCTAAATATGCCAACATGTGATATGCCGTCCCATATGTAACGGGTATTGATGCTGCAGCGTCAAAACTCATCGAATCTGGTATTATCACAACACGATTAGGAGAAACTACCACTTCTTCAGAAAATCCGCCATTCCCAGTCATGGCAATAACCCGATCCCCTATTTCTAAGCCTTCTACCCGATCTCCAACTTCAATAACTTCCCCAGAGGTTTCAAATCCGGGGGTGAATGGGAAGTCCGGTGCATTACCATAAAGTCCCTGCCTCATCATCAAATCTGCAAAATTCATACCGGCTCTGTGAACTCTAACTCTAACTTCCATTTGGCCACAAATTGGTTTTTCAACGTCCACAATTTCTATGGAGTCCGGAACTCCTTTCTTAACATAAACAACTTTTTTCATTTACTCACCATTACATATTTTTGACAAATTTCCCCAGAAGATAAATGTTCTAAAATACAACCCATTTTTTCTTTATCATCGGGCAAGGTATACCAAATTGCATCTGGATAAATTACACACGCAGGGCCCATTTCACAAGCCCCTAAGCACCCCGATTTATTCACCCTTACACTCTCTAGTCCAATTTCTTTGGCCATTCTTTTGAAATTTGACATTATTTCTAGTGAATTTTTTTCAGCACAACTCCCCTTTTTATTTCCACTTTCTCTAGAATTCGTACAAACGAATACATGACGGTCAAAATTCATTTTATCATACCCAATCAAATTTTATCTAACTTAGCAGCCAAAATAAAATCTGATTCAGTCAATCCATCTATTTTATGTGTCCAAATTAGAATCTTAACTCTCCCCCAACTAAGTTCAATATCTGCATGATGGCCCTCTTCTTCACAAATATTTCCAACTTTATTTGTAAATTCTAGGGCCGTAATAAAATCTGGAAATGACCATTCTCTCTCAAGATGATGCCCATTTACAACTTCCCACTTTTCCTCTAGGTGCGTAATCAGATTCAGAATTTCTTCTTCCCTAAGGGGCGGAACTCCTCCTTCACATTCCTTACATTTTTTTTCTGATAATTCTTCCACTTGATTACCCCCATAGATTACTTTCGTATCCCTCATCATTCTTCTCAGCCTTTTCGTGCATCTCAGATCTCCTTCTCATATCTTCCTTTTCGAATTTCAATAATTCTTTATCTTCTATGTAGGGGTGGCGAAGATGAGTAATTAGTCTCACTTCCACAATTACATCTCTTGCAATGGCCCGGAAATCACCAAATTCATCTAAAATCTCTACAGAGTTTCTAGTGAAACCTATCAACATCCCCCTTATTATTGGTTCTCTCTCATCTGTCAATATTCTCTTATCCAACAAAACCTCAATAATATCATCCCGCCTAATTCCAGATTTCCTTTCTATTAATGGACCATGAAATCTATCTTCCAATTCAATTAAATTCGGAGATCCATAATCTTCGTACATTTTCTTCGCCCATTTTGGAAGTCTCTTTCCACCTTCGCTATGTCCTCTCGCCATGCTTCGTGGTCGAAGTCACATTAAAAAAAGAAATTGGTGATTTATTTAATATCCAAACACTGAGTTACCAAATTACTTGAAGTATAATGCCTCTGAGGATTGATTGGTGAGAAGGCATGGCATCAGTAGAGTGGAGGAGAATTCCAACGGTATTATATCCCCAGGAAATACTTGACAAGGCCTTTGGAAAAGCCAGTATTCAAGCGGACTTAGTAGAGGATCCTGATAAATACCACAGAGTTAGAAAACAAATGGATAGGATGGTACAATCCGCATCAGACATAATCCAGAGTGTACTAACAAAATATGTAGCTAGATGGCCTAGTCTTAACGCATTAAGTGAGTTCGATCGTGCATTGGTAGATGCAGCTGTTGGTTGTGATCCTTATAGGCAAAATCTTGCTTCTTTGCAATGGGCAGCTGAACAGTCGAGAAAAATTGCTGTCGACACACAAATGAAAATCCTCAGATTGAGAGATATCGATGGATTTCATAAAGCTAGACGGCATGCTTATGGCAGAATTTCTTCAATAATAGACCAAATTTCACCTCAAATATTATGGTTAGGGGATGCTAGAAATATACTAAGAAAATTACCTTCAATAGATTCTAATGAACCTTGTATAGTTGTTGCGGGATCTCCAAATGTTGGTAAATCGGCATTAATTAATTCCTTATCCAGTGGAAACACTCAAGTTGCTTCATATCCATTTACTACGAAACAGCTGCACTTGGGGCATTTCGAACACAGGAGGAGGATATATCAGATGGTAGATACTCCTGGATTACTAGATAGGCCTATGTTGGAGAGAAATAACATAGAACTCCAAGCAATTGCAGCTTTGGAGCATTTGGGAGATATACTTATTTTCCTTATTGATAAATCTCAAAATAGTACCACTTCAATATCCGAACAAGAAAATCTATTATCGGAAATTCAATCATTAATTTCCGAAAAACCAATTTTAGTAATAAGTAGTAAATCAGATCTTCTGAAGACAGAGAAAGAAGATGGAGAAATAAGAATTAGCTCTTTAGAAAATCAAGGAATAGCAGAACTCCGAGAGAAAATCATTGATATAATATCTATAGATGAAATCACTGATCCACTAACTCTACCTGAAAATTGGCCTAGGAAAAGAAATATTGATTTCTCGGAAAAATTTTCATAATTTCCTCATCATCATATTTGCCAAGAATGTCCACAAACTACGCAATATAAATTGAAACCACCGACTGAAACAGGCAATCCTTCCGCTTCTATGATTGTGCCACAATTAGGGCATACCATATTGTTCATGTTGGACGGAACAATACTCAGTTCTTCAAAGATACTATGAAAATTCTAACTGTCTCTGAATTTCTTCCATAGTCGCTTCAACGGAAATGCCATTTCCCCTGCTCCGATTGATAATACGATAATTGCCAAGAATAGGAAAATTTCTACATAATAATTCAGATGAACAGATGATTCAATTATTACGAATTGAGAATCCAAGCTAGATCCATCTTTTCCTCCAGTAATGAATCTATAATCACCAGGAACTACATCAAAAGTTAGTTGTCCCGTAGAATCAGAACCGCCTGCAATTAAATATTCTTCAAATTCTGAAGAATCACAACTAGTCAAACCATTAGAATCCGGAGGGCAAAATTCTACAACTTTCGCATCCACAACTCCTATCCAACCCCGATTAGGCTCATCCCAACTAATGTCTAATTTGATATCTAATAACATAAATGCCCTAGGAATTCCTAAATCTTCATCGTTCATTCCAACTGGGCAACTTATATCCTCATCACAAGGAACGATAGGCACTTCAATCCTGCTACTTGCAGGGCTATAACCTACGATACTGACTAGAAGAATAATTGTACAAAGTAATGCTACAATTGCTGGAAGTATTGATAATATCCGAACCATCATATTTCTGCCATCCTTTTTTTATTTAATAAGTCAAGTGTTAGAAGCTAAATACTGAAAAATAATTGAAACAAAGAAAAATCCCGCAAAAACGTAGAGCAATATACTCCATCTTTTTCTCGACTTCTGCCTTTTATTATTTATTTTACCACAATCTTCACTATCGCAAACTCCATCCTCATTTTCCAAAGATATAGGTTTCCAACAAATCAGACAATGTCTGTGAGGAGCGATTCCAAAATTCTTATTTTTCCTACCTTTGAATTCTCTATTTTTTGCTGCCGCAGCCCTTACTTCTTCCGCTGTCCTCTTGGCAGCTCTGAGTATTGTATCTTTACGACTCATTTCTTCACCCTTGAATGATTGTACCTTGAAAATCTTCTCCATCTAAACATTTACCAATTAATTGAGCATTCCTTCCATCCAGAACATTTAGAGTCAATCTATTTCTCAATGCATCATCTACACCAATTGGATCAACAACTTGTGAGTGCCCTGCTTTGGAATGCTCTGCAGGACCCACTATTTTCTTCAATTCTTCAAGAGTCATTAAATTGTAAGATTTGGCATCTGGATTAATTTTAGGATCTTCATCAAAAACCCCGTTCACATTTGTTGCTATAATACATTTACTCGCTCCACAACTTATTGCCAGTCTTATTGCCACTGCATCGGTAGTATGTCCAGGATTAGTACCTCCCATGATTAAAACACTTTTCCTATTGAATAAATCTACAGCTTCATCAATATCTCTAGGTATTTCGGAATTCACATCAATTCCCGACTGTAATAATACTTCTTTAATGATAGTCGCATTCAATCTAGTTGCCGCAATGCCAACATTATCCAAACTATCTATGTCATCAATAATTGGCTTTATCAGATTGATTCCTTCTCTAGCTGGAGATCCACCACCTACTACAATCCCTATTTTCATTTTACTTCCAGATCTACTTTTTATTATCTTAGAAATATCTTCCAACCACTTGTGTCTTTCATCAATTTCAGGCCTTAGCAAACTTCCTCCAAGTGCTATGACTGCACTCATCATGATGTCATGGTAGCACTCTTACCTTTCAACACCTTTGTTATTTTATCTATGAAGGGTTGAAATGCCGGGTATTCTCCGTTTTCCCGGGGTCCTCATGTCAGATGATGTAGAATCACAACAAAAACGACTCCGTTTTAAAAAAGTCATTAAAGAACTTTCAGAAATGAAGGGGATGGGAACTGAGTTAGTTACAGTAATTATCCCACCAGATAAGATGATTAGTGATGTAAGGCAACATTTAGGTCAAGAAGCTGGTCAAGCAGCTAATATAAAGTCAAAATCTACAAAAAAGCATGTTACAGAAGCTTTAGAATCTGCAGTTTCAGCAATTAATAGATACAAGACTCCAGGAGAAAACGGAATAGCAATTTTTGTAGGCCATGTAATTACTGGAAACAATAAGACTCGGTTAACCACTACAATAGTAGACTATTCCCCAGAACCCTTTCCATCATTCAGATACAGATGCGACTCAACTTTTGAGATTAGTCAGCTAGAGGAGATGCTAATCGATCGAACATCTTATGGATTATTTGTAATAGATCGTTCTGAATCGGCTTATGGCCTTGCATCAGGAAAAAGATTACACTTCCAAGAGCATATCACGTCCCAAGTACCTTCAAAGCACGGTAGAGGGGGACAATCAGCTCAACGTTTCGAACGCTTAATTGAGGAAGCTGCTCATAATTTTTTCAAAAAATCTGCAGAGAGAGCTTGCAATTATTGGTTGCCACTAATTAATGATCTAAGGGGAATAATTATCGGAGGGCCCGGGGCCACAAAAGATTTTGTTGTAAAGAACGACTACTTTCACCATGAAATTAAAAAATTAATAAAAGAGCCTCTATTTGATGTTGGATATTCCAATGAAAGTGGTTTGAGGGAACTAGTTCAAAGAGCAGGGTCAATGATGGATCAAATAGAATTGGATATTGAAAGGAATATAGTAGATAATTTTCTCAGAGAGGTAATGAAAACAAATCCTAAGGCTACTTATGGAGAGATGATGATTCGGCAAGCTCTAAATCAGGGAGCAGTTTCCATGTTACTACTTTCTGAAGGATTAAATAATCTAGATTTAATTGATGAATTGACAATTCTAGCGGGCCATACTTCCGCTGAAGTTAGTATTATTTCGATGGATTCAGAAGAAGGTTCCACTCTAAAGAATTCATTCGGCGGAATTGCAGCTATACTTAGATATCCAATAAATTGAGGTAATGTGATGAGATTATTATTAGATGAAATATTGCCCATATTTTCCCAAATAATGAGTGATTGGGGAATCAGAAAGGATGAATGGCGCTATCAAATTGGCCGTTCTACTGTCAAAGATCATGGAGATATCTCCTTCCCGTGCCATACTCTTTCTCGCCATTTAAAGAAATCCCCTGAACAGATTTCAATAGAATTAGTTGAAAGATTTGGTAATAAGTTAACACAAGTGGCAGAGATATCAAATCTCTCAGGGTTCGTCAACTTCAAAGCAACAAAAAACTGGATTTCCGAAAAAATATCCCTACTCTCTAATGACGATAGGTTGGGAATTGTAAAAAATAAAAGCAGAAGAATTGTTGTTGATTATTCCGCTCCAAATGTTGCAAAGGAGATGCACGTAGGTCACTTACGATCGACTGTTATTGGAGATGCAATAGTTAGGATGTTAGATTATATGGGGCATAAAGTAATCCGTGAAAATCACATTGGAGACTGGGGTACTCCGTTTGGAATGTTAATAGAACATCTTCTCGATTTAGGGGAGGAACGAGCAGTTAGCGAATTAAATGTAGGAGATTTAGATGCATTCTATAAGCAAGCAAGATCCAAATTTAATTCAGATTCCGATTTTACCGAGAGATCAAGAAAACGCGTAGTTCTTTTGCAATCCGGAGATCCTGACACCATACGATTATGGACTTTGTTAGTAGACGAATCAATGAAATATTTCAATGAAATTTACGAAATTTTAGGAGTCCTACTTACTGATGAAGATATAATGGGCGAGTCAAGATATCAAGAATTACTGCCAACAGTAGTCCAGAGATTATCTGAAAATGGATTACTAGAAAATAGCGATGGAGCAGATGTAATTTTCCCTGGAGGGTGGACTAATAGGGAAGGGGAGCCACTTCCAATGATTATCAGGAAAAATGATGGGGGCTATAATTATAGTACTACTGATTTGGCTTGTATAATTGATAGAGTTGAGAGATTAGATTGCCAAACTTTACTATATGTAGTTGGCACTCCTCAAAAACAGCACTTTGAGATGATATTCCAAGTTGCCTCTCAGGCAAATTTTATTGACGAAAAAAACACTACAACCCATGTTAATTTTGGATCTGTATTAGGAAAAGACGGCAAGATTCTGAAGAGTAGAGAAGGTAATGCCGTAAAATTACTAGATTTACTCAATGAAGCGATTTCAAGGGCTACAAATGTAATAATAGAAAAAAATCCAGAAATTACGGGAGACGAAAGAGAGAAAGTAGCAAAAATCGTAGGAATTGGGGCAGTTAAATACGCTGACTTATCTACTGATAGAACAAAAGATTATGTTTTTGATTGGGAAAAAATGCTATCTTTTGAAGGTAACACTGCTCCCTATTTACAATATGCTTATGCCAGAATTTGTAGCATATTCGAAAAATGGGGTGGTGATATATCTTCCATAAATAATCATCAAATAGTTTGTAAAACTAGTGAAGAAGAAAATTTATGTAAGCGCCTTTTAGAGTTCGCCGAAAAATTTGAAGAATCTATCAATTCCTACAGTCCACATACTCTGTGTACTCATATTTTTTCAATTGCATCAGCATTTGCAACCTTTTATGAAAATTGTAAAATCATTAACGTTAATGATGAATTGACAACCCTCAGCCGCATCGCAATTTGTGAGGTCACAGCTAGAGAGATAGAATTAGGTTTGAAGTTATTGGGAATTCAATCACCTTCGCGAATGTAGAAATTCCAAGGCCCTTTTAACTTCAAATCCTTGAAACTTCTTTTCTATGCATCCATGGGAGATGAAAGCAAAAAATGGTAAAATTTCTACTTTATATCTGATCCAACTAATTTCTTTACGTAAATTAAATGACTCTGGATTATCAAGACTAATCTTGAAAACATTTCGAAATTTCAAATTTCGCATGTCTTCTTCTACTATATCGCATGAATTACATGAAGACTTGGATACAAATATTACAAACTCTTCTAAATCAAGAAGCTCTTCCCACTCTCTAAACTTTGTAATTTCTTTCATTTGAAAAACCTGCACTACACTATATTGAAATTCTATACCTCTTGCCACTGCCATGCCATCTGTAGGAGAACAAGCCCCCAACTTCACTTTAAAAAATTGTAACAAAGAGGACGTTAGTCTAAGTGATTACCAAGGCCAACAAGTAATTATCGCATTCTATCCAGCTTCATTTTCTGGAGTTTGTGATACTGAGTTATGTAAAATTAATGACAATATGGAGTTTTTTGAATCTTTGAATACTAAGGTAATCGGAATAAGTGTCGATGCACCATGGTCCAACAATGAATTTGCAAATAAGTATAATCTGAGTTTTGAATTATTATCTGATTATGAAAGAAAAGTAATTTCTTCTTATGATGTAATTTTTGAAGGATTAGGTGGATTGGAAAATTACGTATGTGCTAACAGGGCAGTTTTGATTATAGATAATCAAGGAATGGTGACTTACAGGTGGGTTGCTCCTAATCCAGGAGTAGAACCAAATTATGAAGAGATTAAATCATTTGTTCAAAACTAATTCATATCGACTTCTTCACCAGTCCATCTTTTTCCTAAACTATGATTGATATCTAACTGGTCAAGTATTCTGGCAACAACAAAATCAATCAAATCCGAAATATGACTAGGTGAATGATAAAATCCAGGATTGGCGGGAAGGACCACTACTCCCCAGCTAGAAAGTTTCGTCATCGCTTCTAGATGCGCCGTGGCTACTGGAGTTTCCCTAGGAACTACAATCATCTTCCTTCTCTCTTTTAATGCAACCAAAGCACTCCTAGTAGTTAAATTATCAGAAATGCCAGCCGCAATCTTACCAATCGTAGTTCCACTAGCTGGGCAAATGACATATGCATCATATTTTGCCGAACCAGAAGCAGGTCTGGCAGCTAGATTTTTATTGTCATGTAGACTAACTCCATCTTTATCTAACAAATCCTCTGGAGTTAAGCCACATTCGAGTTCTAGATTTATTGCACCCGCCCTAGTTATAATTAGATCTATCTCCCATCCAGCTAATACCATTTCTTCCAGCAACCTCTTTCCATATTGAGCTCCAGAAGCTCCCGTAATCGCAATTACTCCCAGTGGCATAAATTACGCTCGGAGCTATTAGATTTGAATGGTTGCATATTAAATTAAATCAGAAAGAACTTTTGCTAGATATTTGTATTCGTCAATATGATTGTATAAATGAGCAGAAATTCTCAAATATCTTCTTTCATGATGGGTCCAATTGAAAACCGGAACTTGTATGCCAAATTCGTCAAAAAGCTTAGTATGTAATGGATCAGTATCAAAAACAGATTTAGCAATTTTTCCATTTTTTGGGAGAATAATGCTAGCTAATGATGCAATCATAGAATCAGGACACGGTAAATCCAAATCTAACTCTTTGCAAATAATTTTTCTAGCATCTATTGCCATTAATCTATTTCTTTCCATTACTTCTGCCCATCCTCCTTCAACTAAATCCCCTATATGTTTTATTGATTTAGGGATGCATAACCATGGAGTGGGGTCACAAGTTCCTTGCCAGTCAAATTCAAATCGAAATTTTTCTTCATTTGTGCCATTTACAGAAGCGCCGTGACTAATTGAGAGTGGTCTAATATTTTCCATTTTATCTTCCCTAATGTGTAGGAAAGCAGAACCTTTTGGAGTACAAATCCATTTATGTAAATTGCCTGCGCAATATGCCGGTTTCAATTTCTTTAAATCTAGAGGAATAATTCCAGGTCCATGAGCAGCATCAAGTAATACATCTACTTTCCTAGATTGCAATTCCGGAACTAACTCTTCAAATGGCATTCTTAGGCCAGTGGGACTAGTTACAGTGTCAATTAATGCCAAACGCGTATTTTCATTTACCTTTTCCAATATTGCATCCAATATTTCTTCTTTAGATTTTATAGGAAAAGGAATTTCTACAATCACAGTTTTAGCTCCGGCTCTAGATGTGACAAAATCCACAGCATTCCAGCAAGCTTGATATGTGTGATTAGGAACAATTATTTCATCTCCCGGATTTAGTGATAATGATCTCAAGACCGTATTAATGCCCGAAGTTGCATTAGTTAGAAATACCATTCCTATTGGATCCGCGTTCAAAAAATTTGATAGTGATACTATCGCATTTTGCCACATTTCTTCAACTACTTCTTCCAAAAACCAAACTGGATCAGACTCTAATTGATTTCTTAATTTGCTTTGCTCTTCTAAAATTAATTTTGTCGTAGCTCCAAAAGAACCATGATTAAGAAAAACCGTCTCCGAATTTATATTCCAATATTTGGCATATTCACTTTTCTTCGGCAACATCAAATGACCTCAATAACTTCAATTTCTTCTACGAGAGGAACCCTAGATAACACTGCCCTACAAGTGTCTAAAAATGCACTTTCTAATCTATTAATATCTAATTTATTACCCACTGAGTCTTTATTGTGCCCAAGTTTATTCAGGCTTGTATGCATTCCCGCATTCAATCCACAACCCTCTAATTCTTCTACTCTCATTCCTGGAGTATCTATATTTATCGATAGTCCATGCCTACTAACCCAGTTTAGGAATGAAAGGCCTATTGATCCTATCTTGTATCCATCCACCCAAATTCCTTGCATACTATCATTTTTGTATGAATTAATGCCACAGTTTTCCAAAGATGAAATTCCCCAATCTTCTAGAGTACTAATTATTTTCCTTATATTCTGTTCTTTAGGCTTCCATTTTATTATTGGATATATCACTAATTGACCAGGTCCATGCCATGTAATTCCACCCCCTCTATTTGTTTGGATTGTATGATAGTTAGTAGAAACTAGGACGTTATCTCTTCTCGCTTTAGGCCCAATTGTCACTATTTCTTCATGCTCTACGATTATCATTGTATCAATGATATTATTATCAATTCTATTTTTTTGCAGATTTTTCATGAATTTGGAAATTTTTTTATAATTACCCCTTTCAATTTTTATTATTCTTATTTCATCCATAATATCCCTCAAGATATATGAATGGCATGCCCTAAAGTTTTCAAAACTCCTTCATGGAATGCTTCGGTCATAGTAGGATGTGCATGGACAGTACTAGCAATATCTTCTAGAAGGGCCCCCATTTCTAAGGCCAAAATGAATTCACCATGAAGCTCGGCGACATGACTTCCTACTGCTTGAATTCCCAAAATTACATTATCAGATTTTCTAGCAACAACTCTGATAAATCCACCAGTTTTTTCAGCTTCTAATGTCAAAGCTCTACCATTTGCAGCTAGTGGAAATTTTCCAATAATTATTTCTTCCCCTAAATTCTTCGCTTCATCGGGGAGTAATCCAACTGAGACTATTTCTGGTTCAGTAAAAACTATTGCAGGTATTGCGATTTTATCAAAATCCCTAACATGTCCAGCAATAATTTCTGCAACCATTTCACCCTGCGCGCTCGCCCTGTGTGCTAGCATGGGCTCACCAGATACATCACCAATTGCATAGATTCCCGGAATATTCGTCCTACATTGTCTATCTATTCTTATGAACCGTCCCGAACCATCCATCCTAACTCCAGTATTTTCAATTCCACAGTTATCAATATTCGACTTCCTACCTACTGTGACTAGGACTTTATCTACCCTTTGAGTGATTTCCTCTCCATTCTTTTCGAATGCCAACTCCACTTTCTTTGCAGAACCCTTTCCTTTCACTTCAGCGCCTTTTGCTAGAGAATTTGTATGTACCTCTACACCATGTTTTTTGAGCCATATTTCTAGTGGGCGCCTAAGTTCCCGATCAAATATGCCTAGGATACTATTCATTCCCTCTACAATTGAAACCTTAGTTCCCAACTTAGCAAATGCACATCCTAGTTCCAATCCAATATACCCTCCACCAACTATCGCTATCTTCTTTGGTAATTTTTGCAAATCTAAAGCCCCAGTCGAAGAAATAATATTTTCCTCGTCACAAGGCATAAATGGCAAATCTATATGACTCGAACCCGTTGCAATAATTACATTTTCAGCCTCAATTTCTATATTTCCACTTTCGCCACTCACTACACAGTTTTTCGGACCCGAAAATTTGGCCCATCCATGAATAATCTCTACACCAGCTGAGCTTAGTAGGGCTTCTACTCCTTTGTTTAATTTGTCAACAATTCCATCTTTCCAAGATACTAAAGCTGCCATATCAATTTCCGGATCAGTATCGATTTTCAAACCCATGTGCCCTTCTTCTTGTGCGTGTTCTTTAAGAGATTCAAATCTCTCAGCAGCATGAATAATTGCTTTACTAGGGATACATCCTCGAATTAGGCAAGTTCCCCCTGCTTTATCTCCCTCTACAATAATTGTGTTAAGGCCGAGTTGACCTGCACGAATTGCTGCAACATAACCGCCAGGGCCAGCTCCAATTATCAGAACCTGACATTTCCTATCTTCACTCAATTTATCATCACCTACATGAATATTAATGCTGGATTTTCCAACATTCTTTTTAGATGTTGAATCAGACTTGCACCATCCGCACCATCTACTACTCTATGATCGAATGAACTTGAGAGATTCATAATTCTCCTAATTACTACCTTTCCACTTTCTACGACTGGCATCTCTCTAGCCTTGTGAATCCCTAAAATTGCAACTTCAGGATGATTAATTATGGGAGTTGCACCTAGGCCACCTTCTCTTCCCAAACTAGTTATTGTGAAGGTTGAGCCCGTCAAATCATCGAGACTTGCACTACCTTCTCTAGCTGAATTAGCTACCCTTAGTAGTTCTGAAGCAGCATTCCAAACATCCATCGTCTCAACATGTTTTACTACTGGGACATATAATCCTCTTTCAGTCTGTGTTGCAATTCCGAGATGAACTGCTGCATGTCTATTTACTATTCCTTCATCATCATAAAATAAAGCATTACACTCTGGGTGATCAGGCATTATCTTGGACAATGCAAGCATTATGAAAGGCAAATAAGTCAATTTGACTTGAGATTCATCTTTTGTAGAGTTTAACAACTGTCTAAGTTTTTCTAATTGAGTTACATCTACCTCTTCGAAATATGAAAAGTGAGGAATTGTTCTGGCACTCTTGACCATCTGCTCTGCAATTTTTCTTCTTAATCCAACCACTTTAACTTCAGTAACTTCTGTCCTTTTTGTTGAATATGATATTGGAGCTGCTCCAGCTATTGATCCACCGGCGGCCATGAATGCATCTAGGTCCGCATGCCTTACTCTACCGGCCGGCCCACTACCTCTAACGGAAACTAATTCAATTCCCGCCTCTCTCGCTCTTCTTCTTACTGCCGGACTTGCTAGTATGCGGCCATTAGATGATCTCTGCACATTAACTTCAGTTTTTTTCACCGATGTTTTTTTAGAATTCTCAATTTCCTTATTATGTTCATAATTTTTAATCTCGGGAATTTTTGCTTCCATTTCTTCTACGGCCTTTTCATCTTCCGTATTGTCTTCTAGTACTTCCACTTCAGCCTGTTCCACCGATTCTTCTGCGGTGTCTGAAATCGCCCCATCAAATTGCACTAGAACTGAACCAACGGCTATCATATCCCCAATTTCGCCACTTAATGATGTGACAACACCGCTTACAGGAGAAGGAATTGTTACTGTCGCCTTATCTGTCATTACATCAACTATGGGATCATCTTCACTGACTGTATCTCCTACTGAAACATGCCAATCTACAATCTCTCCTTCAACAACACCTTCACCTATGTCCGGCAGTTTAAAATCGTGCTTCGCCATAATTAGTCCTCCATGACTTCAGATATCGCCTTTACTATCCGAACAGGTCCCGGCATGTAATCCCATTCCGTAGTGTGAGGGAATGGAGTATCCCATCCTGTAACTCTTTTTATTGGACTTTCTAGATGATAAAAACACCTTTCTTGTATTGAGGCTGACATTTCAGCACCATATCCACTTGTTTTTGGAGCTTCATGAACAATCACACATCTTCCTGTCTTTTTTATTGAATTCACGACCGTCTCTTTATCCCAAGGAATCAAACTCTGCAAATCTATCAATTCGCATGATTTTCCACTATCTTTAATGGCTTGCTCACAGACATGAACCATTGCACCCCACGAAATTACTGTACAATCATTACCTTCCATGACAATTCTCGCTTCTCCTAATGGTATTTTGTAGTATGATTCTGGAACTTCTGCTTCTGGATGATTTCCCCAAGTTGGGACCTCATGAGGATTTCCATAGAATGGCCCTCTGTAACACCTTTTTGGTTCGAAGAATATTACTGGATCATTACTCTCTATTGAGCTAATCAATAATCCCTTTGCGTTATAAGGCGTCGAACAATAAACAACATTCAAACCCGGTGTGTGAGTAAATTGTGATTCCGGAGATTGAGAATGATGATGACCCCCTCGTATTCCACCACCTGCCGGAGTTCTGATAGTAACCGGAGACCAATATTCGCCACCAGATCTATGTCTAACTTTAGCTAATTCGTTTACAATTTGATCATATGCGGGAAAAATATAGTCTGCAAACTGCATTTCCACAACAGGCCTTAATCCATTTAATCCCATGCCGAAAGCCGTTGCTGCAATTCCACCCTCAGCCAGAGGAGTATCAAAAACTCGATGTTTTCCATGTTTTTCTTGTAAACCATCAGTAGTCCTGAAAACTCCCCCGAAATATCCCACATCTTCTCCATAGATTATAACATTGGAGTCTCTCTCCAACATATTATCCAACGCACTATTTAGGGCCTGAATCATATTCATATTAGTCATCTAATCACCCATCATTTCATCCATTTGCTCTCTTAGATGCCATGGTAACTCTTCGTAAACTTCTGTGAAAATCGTATCTGCTTCTGGGTATGGACCATTAGCTAAATCTCCATATTTTACAGCTTCCTTGTATGCATCCATTACTTCTCCATCTATTCTTTCCTCTAGTTGATTATGTAAGTCTTCATCCCATTCTCCTATCTCTATGAGGTGCCTCTTCAAACGCTCAATGGGATCCCCTCCAGGCCATTTCAAATGTTCATCACTCGGCCTATATCTACTTGGATCATCACTACTACTATGTGCTCCAGATCTATACGTCAATACTTCAATATGAGTAGGGCCCATTCCAGCAGAAGCTCTTTCTCTTGCCCACTTCGTAACAGAGAATAAAGCTAAAAAATCATTTCCATCGACTCTTATTGAAGGAATTCCATATGGAATCCCTCGAGAAGCGAACTCACCAACTCCAGTAGCAAAATTTGCATGGGTAGATATTGCCCACTGATTGTTTACTACATTCAGAATTACAGGAGCCTTGAAAATACTTGCGAAATTCAAAGCATAATGATAGTCCCCCTCTGCACTGGCGCCGTCACCAATCCAAGTGATAGTGACTTCATCTAGGCCCTTGTATTGAGATGCCATTGCAACTCCAACTGCTTGACTAAATTGAGTTCCTACCGGACTAGAAACTGAAATAAATCTACCATCTCTATACGAGTAGTGAACAGGCATTTGCCGTCCTTTGATATTATCCTCTACGTTACCAATACAATGGCAAATCATACTGACCATATCTCTGCCGCGAACAAATTGAGCACCCGGCTGACGGTATGTTGGAAAAATCCAATCTTCTTCATTCAATGCCATAGTTTGGGCAATTGCAACACACTCTTCGCCAAATGATCTCATGTAAAATGATAATTTACCAGTTCTCTGCATTTTCATCATTCTATCATCAAATATTCTCAATCTTACCATATATTCAAGACCAGAAATCATGAACTCTGGTTTCAGTTTAGGGTCCCACTCTCCACAGGCTTTATTGTCATCATCTAATACTCTAACTAGCCCCTTAGCAATCATTATGGTATCGTCAGCAGTACATTTTTTTGGATCGGGTTTGGCAAAATCTTCTGGCGTCCAAGGCCATAAATCAAAACTTGCTTCATCTCCTGGCCTGAATGGCGCAGTGGGAATATTTAGAGACTCATCTATTTTCTTTGTCATATTATCACCTCGATTTATATCGCCTTTAATTCACTAACTGCAGAACCTGTTGATTCTCTTGTTACTACTGGAATTCCACCTTCTGCTTCTTCCCACAATAGCCCGGCTCTATAGCT
>Ga0115011_10000571_pt1 | contig 29440 bp, 47 predicted proteins | sample TroAtlMetagenome_2_FD_88705 | JGI IMG/M metagenome (GOLD analysis project Ga0115011, IMG submission 88705) | Marine eukaryotic phytoplankton communities from Atlantic Ocean - Tropical Atlantic ANT8 Metagenome | ecosystem: Environmental > Aquatic > Marine > Oceanic | place: Tropical Atlantic...
ACTAATTTTAAAGAAATAAAAAAGATGTGGAGCCCTTATCATAACCGTTATGTGCCAAAATGTTTTGCTACGTGTGGCAGTAAGGGCATTTACCTAGATTTTGATAAAGAACTATGAACTAATAGATACAATCTATTAGACATGCTGACTCCTGTGTGTTATTATTAGTAAATAGTATGACATAGGAGTTTATCATGCCACCACGCAATCACAAAAATTGGTTAAAACAACCTAAAGTAGAATCCATTATTAGCACAGCATATAATAGTCCAGAAGTATTTGATCAGGAGCAGGAACATATCTTTAAAAAGGTTTGGGTGCCTGTCTGTCATATATCAGAAATGTATAACGAATTAGATTTTAGAACAACTCAAATAGCAGGAGTCAATATTATAGTATGGAACACTGGCAATGGTGTAAAAGCATATCGTAATTACGGCTTTAATACCCCTAGTGGTACACTAGGTGCACCTATTGTAACTGTTGAGCCAGAGTTACATAGCGAAATAAAGCATGGAGGTATGATATGGGTAACACTTGATCCTAATCCAACGCAGAGTGTTGAACAATGGACAGCAGGTGCATTTGATTGTATCGCAGATGCTATTGACACAGAAGAACTAGAAGTATTTCATTATCATAAAGCAATAATAGATACAAACTACAAACTTTGGCACGACACAAACAGTGAATTCTATCATGACTTTATGCACTACTTCAATCGTGTAACAGGATTCAATGATGAATACTTTGCTCGTAAGAACATTGCTTTTGATAACGGACATGTCAACGTAAGTTCGTTTACAGTGAACTACACAGAGTTTGACAAGGCAGGTGACCGAGGAGAGTTAAGTTTTCCTAACCTACCACCCAACCAATGGTACATGGTAGACCTGTTTCCAGGATTCAATTTCAATCTACGTGGAAGTGCCTATCGTTCAGATAGTGTTACGCCCTTAGGTTGTAACAAGGTACTAATTGAGTTTAGAGGATATGGATTGAAAAAAGATACGCCCGAAGAAAGGCAAACAAGAATCAAGCATCACAATTCAATTTGGGGACCATTTGGCCGTAACCTACACGAAGACCTTATAGGTGTAACAGGACAAGGTGTTACAATGAGGGAAGGCACTGAGAATAGAAACATACTACATGGTAGACATGAGAATAGAACCATACATGATGAAGTTGGTATGCGTCATTACTACAGTGAATGGGGAAAGTATTTAGATGTTGACCCGTATCAGTAAACGTATATTTAAAATATTAGATTGGATTAGTAGAGATGCTGGCCCCAAACATATGGGGCGAAATTAATTTAAAAAGCTCTTGACAAGCATATAAGTCTATGTTATGCTATAAATAAAAGTGCAACAATAATGTTGTCAGCCAGGCAATTAGTCGAGCCTGGTCTAATTTGTGAGTACCGTGGTCAAAGCGGTAAACAGAGGAGATAAAAAATGGACGCACTCACCATATGGATGGCAGTGGGTTTCCTATTTGCAGGATACGCAGTTATTGCCAACGATAGTGTACAAACTCTCGGTACATGGATAGCTTCGAACAATGAGAGATTCAATTGGAAAATTATGTGGGGAGCGGCTTCGGCCGTTTTATTATGGACACTTTGGTATGGTTGGTATACTAATGGTGGTGACATAAGCTATGGCAGATTAAATAAGATTCCATTCCAAGAAATTAAATGGTACCATGCTCTTGCTCCTGGAATACTTTTGATACTTACACGGATAGGTGTACCGGTATCAACTTCGTTCCTAGTGTTATCAGCATTCGCAAGTACATTTGTATTAGAAAAGATGCTTATGAAATCTATGATGGGCTATGCTGTCGCGGCAGTGGCGGCTTATGCTATTTGGATTGGTGTAAGCAAAATATTAGACGAAGCAAAACCAGTCAAAGAAGAACATAAATCATATTGGCGTGTAGGTCAATGGGTAACGACAGGCTTCCTGTGGTTTACTTGGCTATCACATGACATGGCAAACATTGCAGTATTCCTGCCTAGGGAAATACCCTATGATCTAATGATAATGATTAGTGTCATGTTTATAGTAGGGCTTGCCTATATGTTTAAAGAAGGCGGAGGTAAGATTCAAAAGATTGTATTAGAGAAACATAATACTCGTTATGTAAGATCTGCTACAATTATTGATTGTGTTTACTTTTTAATACTTTGGTTCTTCAAAGAACTTAACGACATTCCAATGAGTACAACGTGGGTATTTGTTGGGTTACTATGCGGACGTGAACTTGCTATGGCAACTATTACAGGAAAAGAGAAATTTAAATCTGTGTTTCCTTTAGTTACCAAAGACTTCTTTAAGATGATGATAGGTCTTGGTGCTAGTGTTGGCGTAGTATTATCAATCCACTATATTATTGTTCCAAACGGACTATAAACAACGATAGGATTTTGTTATATACTATTACAAAATCCATAAAATGAAAGGTTAATATCGAGTATGAAGATCATTTCAGGTAATGCTAACATTGAGTTAGCAAACAGGATCGCAGAACATTGCTTTGCACCAATAGTTCCTGCAAACGTAACAGCCTTTGCTGATGGGGAAATCAGCGTCGAGTTTTTAGAAAATATTAGAGGAGAAGATGTCTTTATTATTAATTCTACGTCGACACCAGTTAATGACAACTTAATGGAATTAATGATAATGATAGATGCGGCTAGAAGATCTAGTGCTGACAGAATAACTGCTGTCATTCCTTATTATGGATATGCTCGACAAGATCGTAAGAGTGCAAGTCGTACTCCAATAACTGCAAAACTTGTTGCCAACTTATTAACTAAGTCTGGTGCAGATAGAATCTTAACTATGGATCTTCATGCAGGACAGATACAAGGATTCTTTGACATTCCAGTTGATGACTTAACAAGCAGGATTGCATTTGCAAAAGATATAAAAGAAAAGATTGATGTTGAAAATAACTCTTTAATATTTGTATCTCCTGATGCAGGAGGAGTTGTTAGAGCTCGTAAGTTTGCTGACATGTTTAACGGAGACATTGCTATTGTTGATAAACGTAGACCTAAAGCAGGAGTTAGCGAAGTTATGAACTTAATTGGTGATGTTAAAGACCAACATGCTATATTAGTTGATGACATTGTTGATTCAGCTGGAACATTAGTTAATGCCGCCAAAGCAATTAAAGACGCAGGAGCATTGAGTGTTAGAGCTTATATAACTCATGGAGTCTTAAGCAATGATGCACATCAAAAGATAGAAAAGAGTGTACTTGAAGAACTAGTAGTAACAGATAGCATAAACTCAAGACCAATTAGTAAGTTTAAAAAGATAAGAGAAGTTACAGTAGGCCCAATGTTTGGTGAAGCCATTCGTAGAATTACTAACGAAGAATCAGTTAGCACTCTATTCAGGTAAGGATTTATCTATGTTATCGTGATAAGCCTGGATGTCATGGTCGCCTACAGAATCAAATTTCTTTTGTTTAATTCCTTCCCAAACACCTTTCCACCAATCCATTAAGCCTGGCTTGCCTATCTTACAATCACTTGTAATATAATGGCATTCTCCGTGATGTCTGTATCCCATAATCCAAAGAGGAACCTTAGTAACTATATCGTTGTTGTTTTTCCATCTGTGATGAACAACATCTAAACTTTTAACATACCCTGACCAACCTACTCTTGGTGATCCGTAAGTATAAAGTGCAACAGGATCGTTTAATGATTCCTTATGCTTTGCTCTGCTAGACATTATAGTTGCCATTGCGGCTCCTAAGCTATGTCCACAAAACCAAAGGTCTTTTTTAAGATTTACCGAACGATCTATGTCTTCACACACCATAGGCCAAAGGTCATCAACTTCTTTTTTGAATCCTTTGTGAACCCTACTAACTGTTTCGGACATTACTGGAATTGCTTTAAGATCAGCACTAATATCATTCCATGCAGTAGGTTCTGTGCCACGACAAGCTATTACTAAGTCGGTTTTATTCATAAAACGGTATGCTTGTGCTCCGTCCCTGTCGTAAAACTCTACTGTAGAAAAACCTAATTTTTTTGCTTGACTTTTAGCGTCTTTTAAGTTATAATAAGCAATCTTAGATAACTTTGCAAATAATAAGGATTTTTCTTTGAAACTACGATTCTTAATCATATGTTCTTTCCCCTCGTTATATAACTATATTTATTGTTTGCCGGCTAAATATGTTATACGAGGACAAATGACATGAAAAAAGTCACAAGATCTATACTGCAAGAGCTAAACAACCTTAATTTAAGTAAGGATCGCGAGAGCTTGATTTCTACTACAGGTAACAACTTAATTGAAAGTACCATTAATTTGTTCCAAAAGATAAGCGATCATTACTCGGCTGAAGAGGCTTTAGAACTAGAACGTCGATTCATTAATAGTGTCCGTACTGGTGATCCTAAGAAGTTTAGACGCGGTATAACAAAAATAAAAGAGAGCAAACAGAATGATTCTTAAAGAAGGCGGAAACATCTTTAAAGATGAAAAAGGCGTACCCGTAACACAAAGAATTGCTAGAGATGATGTTGACCCTACATTAGATTGGGTTGAAAAAATCACAGGAATTCCACACAAAGACATGAAACTTGGAAGTACTGGAATTAAAAGTTCCAGTGGAGATATTGATGTAGCAATTAATCAAGACGAAGTTAATAAAGAAGAACTATATCAAAAGCTAGTTGCATGGGCAGAAAAAAATCATCCTGATGATCCACCTAGAGCTTGGGTAGCAAAGTCAGGAACAAACGTACATTTTAAAACTCCTATTAATGGAAACCCAGCAAACGGGTTTGTACAAACTGATTTAATGTTTGGTAACCCACAGTGGATGAAGTTTGCACTAAGAGGTATGGGCGATGATACTCCATACAAAGGAGCTCATAGAATGATCTTCTTAGCCAGTATTGCTAAAGCACAAGGCTATCAATGGTCGCCTACAAAAGGACTTGTTAATAGAGATACTAAAGAACAAGTATCTATTAACCCAGATGAAATAGCAAAATTATTAATTGGTAAGACAGCTTCAAGATCAGATCTTGATAGTGTTGAATCAATAAACAAAGCACTCAAAGGTCGATCGGATTACGAAAACTTAGTCGCAGATGTCAGAGCTAATTTTGAGAAACAAGGACTTCCGATGCCTGAGTCAAGAAGTATGCACACTGGATTAATGTTAGCAGAAAGAAACATTTTCCAAAAAGCTATAGGCGGTGTTGCTAAAGGAATAGGAAATACTGCTAGGACAGCCTATGCAGGATTTAAAGCAGGACAGGCTTCTCCCAAAGGAATTGGTGCTACAAGAAAAGCATACAAACAAGCTGGTGGAGGCAAAACTACTGTAGGCCAAATAGGTAGTCTTGCAAAAAAAGCAGGACATAAACTTACAGGAACTGAACCAGCAAAAATATCTAAGCCAAGTGTACAAGGTGGATCTTCACAAGGTACACACGTAAAAATGAAAAAGGGTTGGTCAACTAAAGTTATACCAGCAAAAGATTTTCAAAAATTTAGTGATAAAGGTTGGAAACAAGTAACAAAAGAATCAATTAATGAAGGTGCAAGAATACAACACGTAGAAGATTTAGTATTTTTTGAAGGATCAAAAGGAGCCATAAGGGCTTTACAAAGTTTAAGAAAAATGGGTCAAGGAGGACATAAAGATGTCACACTCAAATGGGACGGATCTCCTGCAATCATTTTTGGACGTAATGAAGATGGAGAGTTTATACTTACAGACAAGTCCGGATTCGTTGCTAAGGGATACGATGGGAGAAGTAAAAGTCCAGATGATCTCGAAACTATGTTGCTCAACCGTTCCGGTGGTAAGAACAAAGACAATCCAGATTATGTTAAATTCGCAAACAACATGAAGCAAGTTTACAACGACTACGAAAAAGCAGTACCACAAGACTATAGAGGATACTTTAAAGGTGACTTACTATACTTTGATACTCCGCAAGTTGTTGAACAAAATTATGTATTCAAACCAAACATAGTAGAGTATGCAGTTGATATTAATAGTGATTTAGGAAAAAAGATTGGCAAGTCTAAAACAGGCGTTGTTATACATAGACAAGTAGATGCAGATGGAAATGAATCTCCGTTACAAGATCCAGACATATTCATAGGTAATAGAGTTTTAGTTGTACCTCCAGTGTCAGTAGAACAAGCCCCAGAACCAGATCTTCCAGAGCTAGATAGATTAGCACAAATAATTAAAAAAGATTCTTCAGCTATAGATAGTTTACTTAATCCTGATACACTAAGAGCAATGAAAGTAACAGACTTTCCTGACATACTTTATACATACACAAACAGTAAAGTAGATACTGGACTTGAAAACTTAGGTAGAGATTTTGTTAAATGGTTAGGTGCTAGTAAAGTTAGTAGAATAAAGCAACAAAAGATTATAGAATATATTAAACAAAACATGCAGGCATTTACAAGTTTATGGGAAGTTGTAAATGGAATCATGAAAGTTAAAAATGGAATCATTAACCAACTTGATAGTAATGGCGGATCAGTTAAAGCTAGAACCGCAGGACAAGAAGGTGGTGAAGGTTACGTTCTTGCACACCCTGGTGGGGACGTAAAACTAGTAAACAGAGCAGGGTTTTCAGCCGCGAACAGAGCAGTACAACGATAGGAGAATGCTATGAGAATAACTGATATGCTTAATGAAGATGAGTTTAACACAATAAGAACTGACCTTCATGATGCCGATTGGGAACAACCAAAAAGCGTCTACGATATGACAGACGAACAAAAAAGATTAGTACAAATAGGACAAAGAATTAAGGCCGCATTAAGCCCTAAAACAGGTGATGTTAAATGGGATTCAGATGAAGAATGGCTAGATGCAATGAAACTTTCTGAAGTTTTAATTGACGCAGGAAAAAATGATAAAGATCTTGGGCCAATGATTAAAGCAAGTGGAATTGATGTTAAAAGAGCAATGAGTATTATTGAAAAAGTCAAAAAAGGCAACGTTGATATTACTAAACACACAGACGGCGACCATGATGGCGTTGACAAGTTAGCTAAAGCAGTAGCAGACGCATAATGGAATTCATTCAAGAGTTACATGAAGCAAGAATGACTCGTAATACTGCGGGTCTTAAAACTCTTACATACACAGATTGTTGTGAGAGAACTTACCTCACAATGTTAATTCTTGAAATACTAAGACGTTTTCCACAAACTGCTCCTTATGCTCACGGATATGCAAAAAAGACATCAGGATACGACAACTATAAACATTTTAGAATAAGTGGTACTGACTTATATAACTTTGTTTACTTTATTGTTGGCGATGACCAAGCACAGGATAAACTTAAAGATCCAGGTGCGGCTAAGAAGATAAGAGAACGAACGTTCTTTCCAACAATGGCATTTAACAGATATGTAATTAATCTTAGTAGAGGAATAACTCCAACTTCAACAGATGGACAATTTTTTATTAAGATGGAAGGCGCATTAAAAATAACTAATGCAGATTACAAGGCTGTAAGAAGAAGTATCTTTAGTTTTAATAGCATATCTACAAGAGATAAGAAGAAGGCTGTAACTAGACTTTTACTCGCGGCAAGAGCAAAACTAAGAAACAGTGACTTAATACAATACTTAGAAGAACTGTCCTCAAGAGCAGACTTAGAAGTATACAAAGTAACAGACCCAGAACCTAAAGTAAGTTTACCTGACATCGACGTAACAGGCAAAGACCTTGCAGGATATAGATACCTTGTAGGGTCTAAGAACTTAATGCTTACAAAAAAGTTTTTAGAATTAGCAAAAGACGGCAAAAGTATTCCTAGCCCAATGGTACAAGCATACATTCCTGCAATATCTATGATAGATAATATAGTAAAAGCAGGCCCGGGATTCGTACAAATGCTAAGAACACTCGAAAATCGAGCCAAAAAAAGCCCTAATAGCTAGTAATTTCCTATAATTGGTAAATACATATAACAACTTCGTAGAGTAACGAAGTATGTCATTAAGAGAAAATATAGGAGAAAACAATGGCAGGAATAACAAAAGTAAATCCAACAGCTACTACATTAGGTTATGAAGTAGTTGGTAAAGACGTACAGTTCTTTACAATTGATTACATCAATGCAATCAACGGTTCAGCAGGACCAGCTGGTGCACAAAAAGCAGTATTAGATACAATCATGAATACAGCTACAATTTTGTCAGCAGGACCATTAGGTAACTCAAACACAGAACAGACTTTCATGACTGAAGGTGCTGACTCAGTTGTAGTTGCTACATTACAAGCGGCTATCAGAGCATTAGGTACAGTTGACTCAGTTGACTTATCAGGCGCTACTGTAAATGCTAAAACACTTGTAATTGCTGTATAATAATAGTAATTAAGTTTTTTACTAAAAACAATTAAAGGGCTCATTCACATTGTTTGAGCCCTTTTTTTATGACCGGTAAATAGATGTATGAAAGTTTATTCTCTCATAGATATAACCGAAACAAAAAGTTATCGATCAAATAGTAAAGATACATTAATGATCGATCAGCAGGCCAACTTCATGACATTAATACAGACTTTGACGTTAGGTACAAACTTTTTTTACGACAAACCACCCACTTTACAGAAGTTTACAGAAAATAAATTAAAAAAAATTGGCTTCGGAACTGCATACAAAGGAAGCCATAACGTATGGTGCCTAGAGTTAAGAGTTGACGAAGGAAGAACGGAGCCTAGTCTTGATATTCTGGAGGCAGACTTTGATTTAGTACCAGTGATACCTGACCTAAAAGAAACAATACAGATAAATAATAACGTATTTAGAACATCAGATAAAAAGGCAAAAAACATAATATTTGAGCAGGCTGTAGAGGAAAACATTGAACATAATCAGGCATAGTATACGAGGCCCCTTCCAAGAGAATAAAAGGAACGGAGATATAGATTATGGCAAGAGCCACAAAATTAGAGCGTGAGAGTTTAGAAGCACATGTCGACTTGTGCGAACAAAGATATATTAATTTAGAAACACGCCTTGAGAAAATTGAGATGAAGGTGGAGCATATCCACGCTGACATCACCAAAGGGAACTCAGCAATGATGAAAGTAGTTCTAGGTGCAACGGGTACTATTGTAGCTGGTTTACTTTCCACAATAGTTGTTCTCTTAATTTCCTTTAACTAACCCCCAATAAACATAAATACTGTTATGCTAGTAACAGAAATCATCACCTCAGACCTTAGTGAAAAACAAATATGGGGACGTCGCGGCAAAAAGCTAGTACGTAAGTACAGATGCATGGGCGGTAGACGTAAAGGCCGTATTGTTGCTAATATGGCACAATGTTTTGCGGCTCCTAATATGAAAGCTAGGATGGCAATGAAGAAGACTAGAGCAAGATTAGGTGCTAGAATGGCTAGGAAAGCACGTAGAACTAAACGTACAAATCCAGCTTCAATTGCACTACGTAGATTAAACAAAAGAGCAAGTTAATGACTAGTAAGAAACAATCTAAATCACGTTTAGAACCAGAAGAATTTAAAAGTCATTTGGAAAATATTTTATCAATTCCTAAAATGGAAAAGAAAATAGTACCAGAACATCCATACTGTACCAATTGGCCAACAGGAGATAATAAAGATGCTATCAAATAAATGTAAATTACATTTAGAATCAGTTGAAGAAACAGGATTTCAACACATGATAACAGCATTAAAGACAGCAATGAAGTTACAACTTCTTGTGCCAGCACTTATTATTCATAGTGTTGCTCCTAGATTTTTTACTACAACAGCATCTGATGTAATGAAAAGTATTTTAGAGAGTAGAATATGCAAATAGCAGATATAATACCTGAAGGTGCAGTACAAGTCTTTGGTAGAAACAAAGGCAAAGTTGTAAGAAAATATAGATGTACATCTGGACAGAAAAAAGGACGTATTGTTGCAAAGCCTACAACTTGTAGTTCACCTATAAGAGTTTCAAGTAGAATATCTATGAAGAAAGCTAAAGCTAGAAGATCTCCATTAATTAAAATTAAAAGTAGATATACAAAAAGAATGAGTCCTACTAGTAGACGTTTAACAAGATTAAATAAAACTAGATTAAAGCCAACTAGAAGATCAACCGCAAAACGTAGGAGAATGAAGTGAGAATAGATGAAATTATTCCAGTAGTAGCAAGAGTTGCCGCACCAATTGCAGGTAAGATTGTGTCCAGAGTTGGAAACAAAATGGGCAAAGGACCTGCTAAACTTCCTAATACAGCAATTAATAGAAAAGCTCAACAAGCAACAAAAATAGCTAGTCAACAATTAGCTACCAAACTACTTAAACCAGGACAAAAGTTAGCTATTGGCGGAGCCGAAGTAGTAGTAGATAAAGTCCAAGGAAAAGAAGTAACACTAGCAGATCCAAAAAATAAACAAGGCCCTAAGACAGTATTACAAAAATCAGATCCTAACATATCTGGAGCAATCCAAGCTATGGCAGGCGCACAAGCACCAGGAGGCGGCGCTAGAACACAACCAGCTCAAGCGGCGGCAGTAAGAAAAGTATGAAAATAAACGAGCTTATAACTGAATTTCATATCCAAAGAAGCAATGAAGAACAAGCTGTGCTTGATAAGTGCAAAGAAGCTAGATCATTTGATAGTTTTCCCGAAAGAGAACGTTCCATATTAGAGACTCTAATACGTAAAGCATTAGTAAGTAAAGTAATAGATGGAAGAACTATAATGGTCATAGCTAATGAGCTACAACAATAATAAAGAACTTACAGAACAATTAGAAGAAATTATAGAAGCTGGATTAGTCGATGTTGCTATTCCTTTTGAAAAAGGTAATAGTATTCGAATAAAGCATATGATAATTCGAAAACATCATAACGGCTATAGACTTTTTAATTTAACTACTAACAAGCATGTTTGTACTACGTTTACTAAAACTGCGGCGTTAGCAATAGCAAAAATGACTGTTGAAAAGACTAATTTTGACCTAAAAGCTGTAATAAAGCTAGATGATACAGTATCAAAGTACTATATGGATGCTTTATATGCAAAAAGAGGCATGAAAACAAGTGATAGTCCCCATCATGAAACCCAATTCGATATAGCTTACGATAAGGCGTGGACCGCTTTATCGGATATAGAAAGATATATATTTGATAAATAAAAGTAAGGATAGTTAATAAAAGGAATAAACAATGCTAGTAAGAGAATTTTCAACAAAACCTTCAGTCGAGAAACTGAATGAGAATCTTTCCAAGCAATTTGGAGAAAAGATCGATGTATCTAAGTTTACAATTGAACAATTAGAAGATGCACGTAACAAAATTAGAACAAAGTTATCACAAGTAGAACAACACGAAAAATTTGAATCTGTACACAATAGCGATGTATACCAAAAAAATAAATTATTCCTAGACATCCTTAATACTGCTATTGCTGAAAGAGACGAAGAAGATGATAAGAAAATGGTTGTAACAAACGCAGACAAAATGTCAAACACTAAGGCATGGCAAAATTATAAAAAAGGCGACAAACGTTACAAAGCCGCGGCAGACCTTAAAGAAGGTGCAGAAGAAAGTGCGGCACTTACTATGGCCGCTAAGGACATGGTTGATAGAGTCACAGGCTGGATGGAAGACACAGCAGAAATGCAAACTGAATCTATGCTAGAGATAGGCGATAAAATTAGAGACGAAATGGGTGTTGACCGATCAGAAGAATTTATCGGCGCTGTTAAACCAGCACTCGAAAGTTTATTCACGTCATTGGAGAGCACCAGAGATGCCTTAACAAGTGGCGTAGCCATTTTGACAGGCGAAGGCGCACCAGCTACAATGGGCGATGAAGTTCCTGGAGACGATGCAGAAATGGATATGGAGCCAATCGACGGCGAAGAACCAGGAATGGAACCAAGCGACCCAGAAGGCGACGAGTTTGGCACTTCAGGTGCTTCCGCAGGAGGCGATGAAATGTCCGACAGGGGCAAACGCGAGAGCGTTGAATTAAGTAAAAGATTAGGTTTGCTCTTAGCAGACTCAAAAAAAAAGGACTAGAGGAAGCCAACGCAACTTCTACTAATACCAGAGATGGTTTAGCCCAAATACTTCATTTAAAACTTAACCAAGGCGCAACTAGAGTAAGTTGGGACGATTTAAATAGTTTTCTAGACAACGTAGGCAGTGAACACTTTGATCAACAGAGTTTTGTACAGGCATACAACAACGACAAAAGAATTCAAGATTTAGTTGACAGTTTTGACGAAAATGGTGTTGTATTAAAAGGTGGAGAAGCACCACAATCAGAACCAGAAGACAAAACTGTCGACAAAATGGCTTCTAGAGCTTCCAAAAAATTCAACTCATAAAAACACTTGACATCTATTAAATAATACTATATAATAGTACTAGGAGTAATATATGTCAGAAGAAAATAGATCTGAAGAAGAAATAATCAAAAAAATCAAAGAATTAATAGAAACAAATGTCAAGCCAGCAGTTGCAGGCCATGGCGGTGTTATTGACTTTGTTGATTATAACGACGGACATTTAAAACTTATTCTAGGCGGCGCCTGTAGTGGTTGTGCAAGTAGCACTATCACATTAAAAATGGGTGTTGAAAATATGATAAAACACTACGTACCTGAAGTACATACTGTCTCAGCAGAAGATGATCCAAACTCAACGGTAGATCCTTACTATGCAATGGATCCGTTTATGGAAAACTTTGACAAGTATGAAAGTTGGAATACTGATGAGTCTACTAAGAAAGAATAATGATATTGAGTTTTATGCTGTTCCAAACCAACATTGGATAATCTCAGCTGAATATCCGTTCTATAAAGATTTAGAAAAACTTTTCGATTTTACTAATGAAGACATTAGTAAAGGCTCCTGCACGGTTAGAGGTTTACAAAAACCCATTAAAGATAATGAATGGGAAAAAGAAAGAGCTGAATATAAAAAATGGTTCTTGTCTATTTTTAAACAAATAGATATGCCTTTAACAAAAATACACGACAGAGAAAACGAATCAGAACACAAAGCCTGGACTATAAATTATTTTCCAGGTGGTTGGCAAGCTGGACACTTTCATTCAACAAAGAAACACGATCAATCAAATAAAAGATTTGCATCTAGTGTAATCTTCTTTGATGAACTAAAGCCAACAAAAAAGAATCCTTACAATGGTTGTTTGTATACCGTATTACAAGATCCTAACGGATATAGTTATGACCACAAGTTTCATCCTACTCCTGGTAAAGTAGTTGTATTTGATGATAGAGTATGGCATGGATCATATCCTTGCGAAGATAACCGAAGATGTTTAGTATGGGACTTTGACATAGAATGAATTGTTGGCATTGTAACACTGAATTAATATGGGGTGGTGACCATGACGTTGAAGATAAAGAAGAATATGATATAGTAAGTAATCTTTCGTGTCCAACGTGTAATTCAGTAGTTTATGTCTATCACTACTGCGGAGAAGATGCCGATGAAGATTAGATTTTATCAAAATTTAAATGGTGCAAGATGGGTCGGATTTCTGATAGCCATCATAAGCTGTTTTATTTTATCGAATGCGAACGTCGAAACACAATGGATAGGCTGGGCCATTGGTTGTGTATCGTGTTCCATGTGGGTATACTTTGGATTCAAAGACAAAGATACGCCACGAGCTTTAATGGAAGTAATGTATCTACTAATTTCTATGAGAGCTCTATATAACTGGATTATAGGATACTAAATGACAAACATAAAAATAACAACACACCCAACAGGTAGATCCCCTGAGAACAAATACTTTTTTGGAGAAAGGACTAGATGCTTAGATCTAACTAGACCTAAGTTTAATAAAATAGGTAAAGAAGAAGACTTTATGGTATTTTATACTTTACTACAACAACAAACAAATTACTTAGAACCTATGAACTTTGAAACAGTAGGAACTAATTTTACAATACACACTAACGACGAACGTCACAAACAATTTGTTTGGAACATGTTTAAAGTGACTGCTGAAGACCAACATGGGGATTGGACTATATGGCACAACACAAGCATCGAAATGGAACCTAAAATATATGTGCATTTAGATAAGAAACTACTGCTCATTGCAGGTACAACATTTTTAGGAGAAATTAAAAAAGGTGTGTTTGGTATTATAAGTTTTGTACTACCAAAGTATGATAGACTTCCTATGCATTGTGGAGCATTTACATATAGGAATACTACTAATCTTATGTTTGGGTTAAGTGGTACAGGTAAAACTACATTATCAAGTGATCCTGATTATAAACTTATTAGCGATGATGAAGTAGTTTGGAGTAACATGGGCATTAGAATGATCGAAACAGGTTGCTATGCTAAAAGCGAAGGCTTAACACCTGAAACACATCCTACAATCTTTAATGCAGTAGAAGAAGCAAGGAGAAGGGATACACTAGTTGAAGAAAATCCTGATGCCTTAAATGCTAGATTAAGTTACCCTATTAGCTGTGTAGAAAATGCTTATCATAAACGGAGTAACTTTGATCATGCAGATAACATATTCTTTTTAACTATGGATGCCGAAGGTGTGTTTCCATCTATAAGCAGAATAAGTGGCGATACAGTTCGTAAGTTTTTTGAAACAGGATACACTAGTCAAATGCCAGGAACAGAAGCAGGTGATGACGAAATAAAACGTACATTCTCTCCTTGCTATGGATCACCCTTTATGCCAAGAGATGTAAAAGTATACAGTGATATGCTTATAGATAAAGTAGAACAGCATAACACAAATGTATTTTTAGTAAACACAGGCATGAACCCAGAGACAGGCGAAAGATTTGCATTAGATTATACACGGAATACAATTAAACAAGCAATACAAACTGAGTATCCTTTACAAGATACAAGTAGTGAAGTATTAAAAACATTAGAAGGACTAATAGGAGAGTAATGAGCTTAATTACAGAAAAGTACGACTACAAAGAAATAAAAAGGCAAAGTGTCGAAGGTAAACGACTATATGCTTGTCCAGACGGTAATGCCGTAGCAAGTGTTACAACTATACTAGATGCTACTAAAGATAAAACACACTTAGTAGCTTGGCGTAAAAGAGTTGGAGAAGCAAAAGCAAAAGAGATAACAACAGAAGCCGCTGGCGTTGGAACTCGTATGCACAAATACTTAGAAGATTATATCGAAAACTGGCCTGCATGGCCTTCTGCTGGGTCTAATCCGTATGCTCAACAAGCACACAAAATGGCATCACAGATTAGAGAAAATGTTTTAGAAAGTCATGTAACAGAGATATGGGGTAGTGAAGTTAACTTATATCATCCTAAAATTTATGCTGGAACTACAGATTTAGTTGGTACTTACGATAACAATCCTGCTATAATGGACTTTAAGCAAACTAATAAACCTAAGAAGAAAGAGTGGGTTGATGATTACTATCTACAACTTGTAGCCTATGCTTTAGCACATAACGAAATATACGATACAAATATACAAGAAGGACACATTTTCATGTGTTCTAGAGACCTAGATTACCAACAATTTGACTTATGGCCTGACGATTTTAAACATTGGGAGTCAAAATGGTGGGATCGAGTCTACCAGTATTACGACAAGTTCGCATAAATATATAAAATAAGGAGTTTAACAGTGGCAGTCGTACAGATATCTAGAATACAAATAAGAAGAGGGCAGAAGAATCAAGGTTCTGGAGTTCCTCAATTATCAGGTGGTGAATTAGGTTGGGCTGTTGATGCAAGAGAATTATACATAGGTAATGGTTCAGTTGCAGAAGGTGCACCAGCAGTTGGCAACACAAAAATTATTACACAACACGACGACTTGTTTACATTAGCAGATAGCTACACTTACTTAGGTGGAACAACAGTTCAAACAGGAACAACAGCAACTTCACCAATAAAAAGAACACTACAAGCAAGACTAGATGAAATAGTAAGCATTAAGTCATTTGGTGGTATCGGAGACGGAACAGATCAAACTGTAGCAATACAAAGAGCTATAGACCAATTATATCTTAATAGTGCAACTAAAGGTACAGAAGGAAGTAGAGTAAAATTACATTTTCCAGCAGGTGTATATGGAATATCAGGAACAATTTACCTTCCTCCATTTGCTAATTTAATAGGCGAAGGTTGGGACAAAACAAAATTTAATATGACCAATAGTGCTTCAGCATTTCAAACTGTTAACAGTAGCAGTACTCCAGGAAGTTATGCTGACGATAGTTCTAGTACAACTCTTAACCAAGCATCAGGAATACATTTTTCAGGATTTACAATCGCTACTATATCTACTACAAATCCAGCTATAGTTTTACAGAGTTGTAAAGAAGGAAACTTTAGTGATATTAAAATTACAGGTCCTTGGACAACAGGTACAGCTATTACTGCAACTAATGCCGCAATTAAAATGGGATCTTTAAGTACTCTAGTAGGAACACACAAAAATAAATTTGATCACATATCTATAAATGGATTTAGTACAGGAATTGGAAGTGACGACGATGCATACGACAATAACTTTAATAATTCATTTGTTGCATCTTGTGGACGTGGTGTATACTTTGGAGAAAATACATCTATAGGTTCACAAGGACAAGCAACAGGTCCAAGTAGAAACACATTTAGTCAATGTAAATTTGAAGACATTGACAAAGAGGCTATTAATATAATCAAAGGCGTAGACAATATTAGTTCACATAATAAATTTACTGGAGTTGGTAATGTTGGCGGAAACGAAGGCAATGCCCAATATCCTGTAATTGATTATGTAACACAAAATAATTCAGTTGAAGACATTTTTTCAAGAACAAACGATTTATCTAACAACCAAACTTACTTAACATCTTTTCCATACATATCAGAAATTAAAGGCAAAGTTAATGCAAGAATAGGTGGATTCATGTCGCTTAACGTGACAGAGCAATCATCACCAACTTACTTTTTTAGACTACCAGGCGATGTTTCTAAAACTTATGAAGTTGAATACTATTATAATAGTGGCTTAGTTAACGCACAACGAAGTGGTAAGATGACGTTTCAGTTAGATACTGGTAATAATACACTAAATTTTATTGACGATCACGAATACCAAGGAGATGCTAATTATGAGACAGCACTCCAGTTTACAGCCGCTATGGTAAACACAAATGGACAAGTAGGGGTTGACACAATCATAGTTTCTATGTTAAACTCTACTACAAATGATACAGGAAGTTTCAACTATAAAATTAAAGTTTTAGGGTAATGCTCGAGTTAAAATTTGAAGATAAAGTAAAAGTCTGGAAAAACTTACGGGAAACATTAGAATTACACCCAAGACCATTCGACGCGGTCTTACAATTTGTTAGAAAACTACCATTATCAGCTAAGAAAAAAACAAATGCATGGGATCCTAAGGCTAAAATAGAACCTTGGCATCTCATTGAGAAAACCGAATTTACTGAGTATGAAATTGCACAACTTACGGCATATACTTTACAGTTAACCGATAGGTTTAGCGAAGCTCAAATCGAGATATATATCAGTAAAGAGAACAAGAAAAGTAAATTATTATATCTAGTGTATGTGGATAACTTTATTGTAATCGGGTATAACAACGAAGTAACAACAGTTGAGGAACTTCCCGCAAATGTTATACCACAAAAGATTTACAGTATGCCACCTATACACTAAGTATTACACACAAAGGGAAAGAAGTATGAACACAGACCTCAGCATCATCAAAAGAAACGGCAAAACTGCACCATTAGATATTCAAAAGATTCACAAAGTAGTAAACTATGCTTGTGAAAACTTAACTGGAGTTTCTAGCAGTTTGGTGCAAATGAATGCAGGCATACAGTTTGCAGATAAAATGTCGTCAAGAGAGATACAAGACTTATTAATTAGATCAGCTAACGATTTAATTTCGTTAGACCAACCCAACTATCAATACGTTGCGGCAAGATTATTGCTTTACGGAATTTATAAAGACGTATTTGGTGGATTTGAAAAAGTACCATTACTAGAAATGGTCAAAAGAAATATTAACCGTTCAGTATACGATGCAGATATATTAGAGAAGTATACTGAAGATGAGTTTGAGCAGATGGAAAAGTATCTCAAACATAATAGAGATGAAAATTTTACCTATGCAGGACTAAGGCAAATAGTTGACAAGTACTTGTGCCAAGATAGAAGTACTAGTGAAGTATTCGAGTCGCCACAACACATGTACATGATGATTGCGGCTACACTATTCGCTAACTATCCTAAAGAAGATAGAATGTATTATGTAAGGAGATACTACGATGCGACCTCACTTTTTAAAATTAATATCCCAACGCCAGTCATGGCCGGTGTCCGCACACCTATTCGACAGTTTGCTTCGTGTGTCCTTGTTGACAGTGACGATACCCTTGATAGTATCTTCGCAAGTGATATGTCGATTGGTAGATACACAGCCCAAAGAGCAGGGATCGGAATCAACTCAGGACGTATCAGAGGAATCAATTCGAAAATAAGAGGTGGAGAAGTTGCACACACAGGTGTAATTCCGTTTCTTAAAAAATTCGAAGCAACTGTTAGATGTTGCACACAAAATGGAGTAAGAGGCGGTAGTGCTACAGTTCATTTTCCTTTTTGGCATCAAGAAATTGAAGACATACTTGTCTTAAAAAATAATAAAGGCACTGAAGACAACCGTGTTCGTAAATTGGATTATTCCATTCAACTTAATAAAACAATGTACGAACGATTATTAACCCAAGGCGATATAACTCTTTTTTCACCTAAAGATGTTCCAGGCTTATATGAAGCCTACTTTAACGATCAAGAAAAGTTTAAGGAACTATACGAAAAGTATGAAAAAGATAATAAAGTTAAAAAGAAAGTTATGTCTGCAATGCAACTCTTTTCTGCACTAATTAAAGAAAGAGCAGAAACAGGACGTATCTATATAATGAATGTTGATCATTGTAATACACATAGTTCTTTTAAAGATCCTGTATACATGAGTAACTTATGTCAAGAGATTACGTTACCTACTAAGCCACTACAACATATTGATGATCCAGATGGAGAAATTGCTTTATGTATTCTTAGTGCAATTAATGTAGGAACTCTAAAAGAATTAGATGACCTAGAAGAACTAGCTGAATTAGCTGTAAGAGCATTAGACGAGATTATTGATTATCAAAACTATCCTATTAAGGCGGCTGAGATAAGCACAAAAGCTAGACGTTCACTAGGAATAGGATACATTGGTCTTGCACATTATCTAGCAAAGCATGGTTGTAAGTACTCAGATAAGAAAGCATTAACAAAAGTACACGAACTAACAGAAGCATTTCAGTTTTATCTTTTGAAAGCAAGTAATAAACTTGCACAAGAAAAAGGAAAATGTGACTACTTTGATCGCACTAAATACAGTGATGGTATACTGCCAATTGACACTTATAAGAAGGAGTTGGACGAAGTATGTTCAATAACATTAAAATATGACTGGGATTATCTTCGCGAGGCTATTGGACAACACGGTCTTAGGCACTCAACATTGTCCGCACAAATGCCTTCGGAGAGCAGTTCCGTTGTGTCGAATGCCACAAACGGTATTGAGCCTCCTAGAGGATTCTTGTCCGTTAAGAAAAGTAAAAAAGGGCCTCTTAAGCAAATTGTTCCGCAGTATACGACTTTAAAAAATCATTACACACTACTTTGGGATATGCCTAGCAATGATGGCTATATTAATATAGTGTCTGTAATGCAAAAGTTCTTTGATCAAGCTATTAGTGGTAACTGGAGTTATAATCCAACCCACTTTGACAATAACGAAGTACCTATGAGTATAATGATGAAAGATCTGTTAAACACATACAAGTATGGTTGGAAAACATCATACTACCAAAATACATATGACTATAAAACAGATGGCGAGGTGGATGAGCCAGCCGAGAAGATAGTTGAGCCACAAGAAAACGAATTACGTGTGGACAACGAAGAAGAAGAATGTGAAGCTTGTACAATATAGGAAGGAAGTTTAATGGCGAAGACCGTATTCAATAAAGATAAGATTGATTTTACAAAGAGCACAATGTTTTTTGGCCCTGATCAAAATACACAAAGATATGATGTATTCAAGTTTCCGGAGTTCGAAAAACTTAACCAAACTATGCTAGGTTACTTTTGGAGACCTGAAGAAGTTAGTTTGCAAAAAGACAGAGCAGATTATGCTAACTTTCGACCAGAGCAAAAACATATTTTTACTGCTAACCTAAAATACCAAACATTGTTAGATAGTGTTCAAGGCAGAGGTCCTAGTTTAGCATTTCTACCATACGTTTCAATTCCAGAACTAGAAGGCTGTATTGTTACATGGGACTTTTTTGAAACAATTCATTCACGTTCTTATACACACATTATTAAAAATGTTTATCCAGATCCATCTGAAGTATTTGATACTATTTTGGACGATAAAGAAATTCTAAAAAGAGCTCAATCTGTAACCAAAAACTATGATGCATTTACATTAGCGGCAGAAGATTGGTTTCAACGTAAGCAAGGATCAATGCGTGAAGTCAAAAAGAAGCTCTACTTGGCTATGATGAATGTAAATATACTTGAAGGTTTACGTTTTTATGTTTCATTCGCTTGTACCTTTTCTTTTGCAGAATCTAAAAACATGGAAGGTTCAGCAAAGATTGTATCACTAGTTGCAAGAGATGAAGCTACACATTTAAACTTAACTACACACGTTTTGAAGAATTGGCAAAAAGGATTAGATGATCCAGAAATGGCAAAGATAGCAAAGGAGTGCGAAGAAGAAGTTTATAATATGTGGAGAGAATGTGTAGATGAAGAAAAGGCTTGGGCAAATCATTTGTTCAAGGATGGAGCAATTATAGGATTGAATGAAGAACTATTACATCACTATGTTGAATTCATTGCTAACAAGAGATTGAAAGCACTTGGTTTAAAAACTATCTATAACAGATCTTTAAACAATAACCCACTACCGTGGACACAACATTGGCTTTCGAGTGCAGGATTACAAGTTGCACCACAAGAAACTGAAGTTGAAAGTTACATAGTTGGTGGTATTAAACAAGACGTAGACGAAGATGTTTTGAAAGGATTCACTCTTTAGAATGAATAAACAAGAAGTTACAATTTACTCTAAGACACATTGCCCTAGTTGTCTTAAAGCAAAAGCACAATTTGATAAACTAAACGTTCCTTATACAGAACATTTGCTTGGAACAGATATTCAACCAGGCGAATTGTTCGCTCTTTTCGAAGAAAAAGGACTACCACAGCCAAGAACAGCCCCGCAAATCTTTATAGGTGATACTTATATAGGAGGCTGGGAACAACTTTGTGAATATATTGAAAACACAGGGTTCAACGGCTCCGGTTACTCAGTAGGATAAAATAAAAATATGTTAGTAGAAAATCCAGATTACAAAGTAAACGATACAATAACTTTTAAAACCCAAGCTGGGGAAGAAGTTGTGTGCCGTGTAACACAGATAAACAAAGATTCTATTAAAGTCAAGAAGCCAATGGCTTTAACTATGTTGAAAGACGGAATTGGAATGGTTCCATTCTCTTTAACAGTCAGCATGGATACTGAAATGCTAATTAACCTTAGTAACGTTGTTTTTATTGCGAAGACAGCAGATAAAACGGCTAAGCAGTATATAGAATCAACAACAGGGCTTAAACTAGCTGTCAATTAAAGTAGAAGGAGATAAATTATGTCAGACATACATGAACAGATCAAATCACAATATGAGGCTTACTTAAAGGAAGCCGAGTCGTTTGATACTAAAGGTGTAAAAGCATCTGCCGCAAGAGCAAGAAAAGCTCTAGGGGAGATGGGGAAATTAGCAAAAGCAAGAAGAGCTGAGATCCAAGATAAAAAGAACAATATGTAATAAATATAGTTATGGCGGGACCTGTTGTTTCGCCATAACTAATAACACAAGGGCTAGAAAGAAACATGGCACAACAAGGTAAACTTAAATGGTACAATCACGTGAAAGGCTACGGCTTTATTTCTCGTGACGATGGACAAAAGGATTTGTTCGTTCACGTATCAGAATTCAGAAAAGCAGGAATTAAAAAGATTGTTGAAGGTATGCACATTGAATATACCATTACCGATCACGCCGACAAACCTGTCGCTACCGATATTCTAATAATTCACGTTCCAGAAAATTAGACGATAAATAGTTTTATGACGGATGACTTAACAGAAATGTCTTCTGAGGAGAGAGTCAGCAATTTAAAACTAAGGATGTCGTTATTCAAGACAAAGTATCCAGAACTTTTTCCGGAAGTAATTATAAAGGAGGACCCGCCGAGTGAGCCTAAACCCGTTAGAGATATTGCATCCAGACTGGCTTCTTTTCGCACTACTGATAAAACACGCACTAGCAGATTTAATTCTACAGAGTAGATATTCTCCTGCACACGGCGACAAGATAGACTTAAAGACACCAAAAGGATATTATCATGCACTCGATCACGGGGTCTTAACATTTATTAGTTGTCTTTTCTTTATCGACTACAAATTAGCAATCATTATTGGAATAGTTGATACTATTTTACACTTCACCATAGATTACACCAAAACTCGTTATGTACGTACGAATGATATCAAACAAGATACCAAACCATTTTGGATTATTCAAGGAATTGACCAAATGGCTCATTATTCTTGCTACATGGCCTACACTCTTTACTTGACATTGTAGTTAAAGTATGTTATAAATATACTTGCAACGTTGAAGCAATTCGAACGCTGTACTGGACTCGGGTGCGATACCCGACACCTCCACCATAAGGACACTACGATGGCAAAGTATAGACATAAAGGAAGAAAAGCTAGTAAACGTACAGTAAGATGTACACTTTGTACTACCTATCGCTGGATGGGGAATACTAAGGAAAGATTTAGATTTTCGGATAGACGTCGAAAAGAGCAGTTTAAAGTTAGTCGGAATAGTTTAGTGTCTTTATGATGGGGGTGAAATAGGATCGACAGGCAGGTAATAGGAAAGTGGAGTTGTCCGGATCTAAGCTCGGTTAACGCGAAGACACGTTACAGATGCAAACGATAATGTATCAAACGTATTTTCTTTCGTAGACTTCGGTTCACTTAAGAACTACGTAAATGAGGATTACGCCTTAGCGGCGTAATTGCTCGGGGTTGGCAACTTACCTAGCAACAGAAAAGTTGCACTTTAAAATTGGAGGTAACATGAAGATTGGTGTAAGAGGAAGTAAACTAGCTCTAGCATACGCCGATAAAGTCGTTGCACTACTTCCGCAGGCATGGCCCGAAATAAAAATAACCGAAATAAAAACACAAGGCGATATTAAAGCTGACCAACCTATACACGAAATGGGTGGTAAAGGTGTATTTGTTTCTGCTATAGAAAAACAATTAATAGACAAAAAAATAGACTTAGCAATACATTCGTTTAAAGACTTACCTGCACAGATGGACGAACGTCTTGAAATAGTTGCTGTACTTGAAAGACAAGATCCTAGAGATTGTTATATAGGTGTACTATTTCCTAATGCAAAAGTTGGAACAGGCTCGCCTAGAAGAATAGCAGAACTAACAGAAAACTTTAATGTTCCTTTTAATGTACGACCTATTAGAGGAAACATTGATACACGACTACGTAAATTAGACGAAGGAATGTACGATGCAATTATACTTGCAGTAGCAGGGTTAGAAGCATTAGGATTAGAAAACAGGATTACTAAAAGATTTCCTTTAGATAAGATGTTACCGTGTGTTGGACAAGGAGTTATAGCAATACAAATGCGTAAAGACCATCCTGACCTTAGATCTTTGCAAAAGATACTAAATCATTGGAATACGTACTATTCAGTAATGAGCGAACGTAAAATGCTACAAGTTATAGATGGCGACTGTCATACAGCCGTTGGAGCAATATCGAGTATTGTAGGAGACTGTTTGATGCTAAAATCGATAAATTATACTAATAATAAACAATATGAAGCAACAGGAAAGCTAATGGACTATATACAAATTGGTGAGGAAGTTGGTAATAATATAAAATGAATATAAAATTTAAAAATGCTTGTAAACGGATATCACAAAAAACGCCACCTATATGGTTTATGCGTCAAGCTGGAAGATATCATCAACACTATCGTGATTTAAAATTAAAATACACATTTGAAGAATTATGTAAGACTCCAGAGTTAGCTGGAGAAGTTGCACTAGGTCCAATCGATGAATTTGATTATGACGTTGCAATACTTTTTTCTGATATACTATTTCCTTTAGAAGGCTTAGGAATTCCTTTAAAGTTTGATCCAGGTCCTAAATTTGCACATAACTTAACATTAGAAAATGCAGACGAACATAGTAACATTCCTGAAGCATTAAGGTTTATGTCATTCCAAAGAGATGCAATAATAACAACAAGAGCTATGCTACCCAAACATAAAAGTTTAATAGGCTTTGTGGGAGGTCCATGGACACTAATGAATTACGCCGTTGGCGATTCGAGAGTAACTGATGAATTTAAACTAGACTATATGAAGTCTATTCTTATACCTTTACTAGTTCGTAATATAACATTACAACTTGATGCTGGTGCAGAAAAGGTAATGGTATTCGATAGCGGATTAAAGAATATGTCTTCGTCTTTTTTTAATAAAAAGTATTCTCCTTTGTTAATGTCTTTAGCCATGCCACAGACAGCTTACTATAGTAAGAACTTACCCAGGAAATGCATTGACAAAGTAGTACAAGGGGACTGGGGTGGCATTGGCATTGATAGTAAAGTTGATATAACTCATGCATTAAAAACTTTTAAGAAAGGGTTTGTTCAAGGTAACTTTGACGAAGAAATGATGTTACTACCTAAACATAAGTTTATGTATCAGATAGAAAAGTATTGTGACGAAATGTCTAGAAATGATACTACTGGTTGGGTATGTGGTTTAGGACACGGCATTAATAAAGAAACTCCAGAAGAACATGTTCACTTGTTTATAGAAACAGTAAGAAATCGTTTATCTTGATTTCTTTTGCCAGTACTTACTTTTTCGCATGCCTAGATAGTGTTCACCAGGTTCGTAATCCCATCTGTGTCCATGATGTCCTCTGAAATCAGCATACCACATTCTTAAACGTACAATTATTTTTCTTACACCTAAGCTCACTGATATCCTATCTGTCTCCATGGAATAGGATTTCCATCTTGATCCATTATAGGTTCGCCGTTAATAGTACCGCCCATGAGAGCACCACCAGTTTGTCTGTAGTACTTACAAGGCTTAACTTCAACACCATCCCTCATCTTTTTATGATGAACTGTCTTTACACCTTTACTATGTTTTATAGCCATTCGCTTGATCCTTTTCGGTTATTTACCATTTTAGCTAAATATATTAGTAGTTAATGATAAGGAGAAATGTATGGCGGGACAAGCAGATGATCAAGGTAAGCTAGAAGTAGCTGTACGAGTATTAGGTAACGAATTAATAGCTTTAAAAATGACCGTAGACGATTTTAAAATGAAATGGCTAGTACTTGGAGTAGTAACCATTTGTGCATTGGGTTGGGCGGCAAGTGTCTTTGGACCTGAGCTAATGAATATGTTTGGAGAATAGCATGTATGAATATAAATCAAAAATATTAAGAGTTGTTGACGGAGATACTGTTGATGTTGACATTGATTTAGGATTTGGTGTTTGGATGCACAAAGAACGTGTAAGAATGATGGGCATTGATACTCCTGAGTCTAGAACAAGAGATAAAGTAGAGAAGAAATTTGGATTGGCAAGTAAAGCAAGACTTAAAGAACTTTTACCAACTGGTTCAATACAAATTCTTAAAACAGAAATTGATAAATCTGGAGAAGACAAGAAAGGCAAGTTTGGTAGAATACTAGGGGATTTCCACGTATACTATGGCCCAGAAGATAGGCAACTTGGCTGTACTAAGATTCTTATTAAAGAAGGACATGGAGTAGAATACCATGGACAATCAAAAGATGATATACAAGAGAAACACTTGGCTAATAGAGAAAGGCTTCTTAAAGAAGGCATTGTTAGCTAAATGAAATCTATAGCAATTATTTTTCTTGCTACTCTTATATACACTAACGATCCGAGTAAAACTGAAAACTTATATAGTTGGCAGTTACAATTTCATTCTTACGACAAATGCACTGAGTTCTACAATAAGTATCAAGCAGAGATATTAAACGGCTTACTTGATCATGGTAGAGAAAAATACAATGCAGTTATGGAAATAGATTATTTGGCGTGTGGAATGGTTGAAATGGATTTTCAAAAAAACAGCAATCCTAAAGTAATAGGACAAAAAGAAATGTATAAACGAGTAAACTAAATGTTTTGGGGAACTGGTGTAGCGAAAGCAAACAAATCAGATTGTGAAACTTGCCGTATAGTAGTAAGTCAAGAAGGTATAGAAATAGATTCAAGTACAGGAAATATAGTAACTGAAGCTATAGTTCTTTCAGGTATTGTACTTGTTGTAGCATTACTATACATAGGTAAAAAATGGATAGATAAGAGGATGAAATGATTGTTAATTGGTTTTTAGTAGCAGTTATGAGTATGTCTTATACTCAACAAACAACTAATTTATATATTTTTACTGACCCATCTTTTACATCATCAGAACAATGTATTGAATTTGTAAAGCAACCAGAAAATGGACAAATGATTGCTTGGAAACTTAAAAATGAATTTCCATTACAAACAATGCAAAATGTTTACTGTGTGCCCGAAAACGAAATGGAAAAGATATTAGAAAAGTCTAAGCCTGCCCAAAAAGAACTGAATATCTAGCCAAAACACTTGACGTCCTCCACAACTTGTAATATATTAATACTATTATGTTTATAAAAGATAGACTAGTAACAAGTATAAGAGCTCTTTCGAGCTCTTTTTTTAATAAAGGAGGCAATATGCCAATCAATAATAACAAAGGCTCTACTTACTTTAGAGTAGGTTCTCAGAAGCAACAAATCCTAGCGAAATACTGGGGTACTGGTAAGACTTTTACATTAGAAGGTCTAACAGATAAATTGGATGCTATGTCACCTGGCGCAAGAGTATGGGAGATCAGAGAAGCTGGTTTTAATGTTAAATCAAAACCAATTTACACTGGCGAAGTAGGAAGACCTGCTAACGAATACTCAATCTCAAGAAGAAGAGTATTTGCTTAATCAAAACTCTTGACAAATAAATCAACTCCTGTTATAATGAGTTATTAACTTTCAATAGCAGGAGTTTTTTTATGACTATGCATTTAGAAAGAGGGCTAACAACTCTCAATACTCGTAAGCCAAAAAAGAAGAAATTATCATTGGCTCAAATTGATAAGTACAGTAAGCAACTAAAGATGCACAATAAAGATATGCGTCGATTAGGTTGTCACGATTTGCAAATGGATTTGGACACGTTCATTGCATATATCAGAGGAGAACTCAAACCAAGGGCAACTTCAATAAACAGAACCGAGCCAATTTATACTCGTCCACAGCAAGGTACTGATAGAATTGTCGAGACTAAAAACTTGGATCAATTTGCACCCGCATTAAAGAAAGATTCACTTCAATATACTGGAACCAGACGACTAGTGGGGATAGCCACCATGCATAAGTCAAATATGGTTCCTATTTTTGCGGATGACGATGATAAAACAGGCAGTAAACAGGCAACAGACATAGCACAAATGAGGAGGAACTAATGTTAGCATTTTACATTTTAATGGCAGAGCTTAAATATTATATGAGGTTAATGTTTAAGTTAGCTTCGACATTGTTTTGTATATTGTTTATGGTCCCGATGACGTATGCGGGTGCAGTAACTTTGCAAGGCGCAGTTGAAGGAGAACTATACACATCGGAAACTCATCCAGAATTATACTGTTTGGCGGCAAACATTTATTTTGAAGCCAAGTCGGAACCAGTAGCTGGACAGTTTGCCGTATCCGACGTTGTTTTAAATAGAGTAAACGAAGCTCGGTACCCCAATACAATATGTGAAGTAGTATTGGACGGACCAACTCGTGAATCTTGGAAAACAAAGCAACACAAAGATTTGCCCGAAGACGAGAGAGTCTTCAATCCAATAAGAAACAAGTGTCAATTTTCTTGGTACTGTGATGGCAAGTCAGATACAATTAGAGATAACGATGCTTGGCGTAAAGCACAAGAAATTGCTTATAGAATTGTAAACGAGAACAAGTTTAGAGGGATTACAGAAGGAGCAACTCACTACCATGCTACTTATGTAAGTCCAAGGTGGGCACCTCAACTTGACTTAGTCGGTAGAATAGGAACACATATATTTTATAGATGGCCATAAAACTTTGGAAAAAGATACCGGTTAAGATACGACGAACATTTTACTTCTTATTGTTTTGGATTTTATCCATAGTCATATCTTATGGTTCAGGAACTTTTCAACCGAACTACCTGGTATTAAACAAAATTACAAAAGATGCATTTGCTCAAGTTCAATCTGAATATTTAGATTACGGATTGTACGAGCCAGAAATGATATACGACACAAACGAACAGTTCGTTACAGCCGTTAATAAATGTATCAGTTATGTTAACTTATCTACACCACCAGATGAAAGAGTCCATGCACATATTATTATTGCTATGGCTATCTTAGAAACTGGTTATGGTAATAGTAGGTTTGCTAAAGAAGGTAACAACTTATTTGGTATTAGAACGTGGGACGAAAAGGCACCACAACTAAAACCAAAGGGCAATCCAGATGCTAAATGGGGAGTTAAAGTATACATTACTAAATGTAAGTCCGTTAAAGATATGATAAGAATCATTAACGAACTTGATGTATATAAAAAGTTTCGAGAAGAAAGAGCAAACCAATTAGCAACAGGAACTCCAAACCTTGGAGAAATGATTAATCATTTAAGTCCTTGGAGCACCAATCCAAGATACACAAGACTAGTAATATCAAAGGTTAATCAAATACAAGAACTTTTGAGCAACTAGGTTAACCAAAAGTTCTTGACATTCCCAGTCAATGACAGTATAATGTAAACATAATGATAGAAATCATTTTAATAACTAATGCACACAGAAAGGCAATATAATGTATAAAGGCATTTTAAGACTAGGAGCAATAATTGGGGTAATGGGTATGCTAAATGCATGTTCATCTTATACAACTATTGCAGAACGTGATACTTATGCACAACCTAAATGGTATGCAAAATGTGCCGAAACTGGATCAAAAGGCTGGTTTTGGTGGAAACAAGATTATGTATTCTCTTGTGGAGCAGGTGTAAGTATTTTTGAACAGGCCGCTGAAGAGCAAATGTATGCTATTGCAATGAATAACTTTGCAAAA